>BNJS01003650.1_pt1 | contig 69725 bp, 98 predicted proteins | sample 8540461 | NCBI WGS metagenome assembly BNJS01 (sample SAMD00202454, study PRJDB9452) | human saliva metagenome | isolation source: human saliva | place: Japan
TCAAACGATGGGAGAAAGAAGTTTCAATATCATAACAGATACTAACTAGTCAATATCAAACTCTGAAAAATAAGATTAAGGAAGTTGAGCAAATACTAGGGTAAAGAATTATCACCTTTTGAGAAGAAAAGGCAGAAACAAACTTAACCAAGTCATGAGCTTGACCCCTGAAAAATAGTAAAGCGACGAGATAACAAATAATATCGTCGCTTTTTGCTTTTAAATTAATGCGGAAATTGATCCATTTTGCTTTATTAAGCTATTTATTCAAATTTTTGCTTATTCAGTAGTAAGATACCTATCATTACTGCTATACAAAATATAAAAATCATATACCACAGGTTTTCAAGACTAAAATCATTCTCTAGCATCAGTCTGTAGCCCCAATAAGCTGCGAAAAGTCGCCCTAATATTTGGAGAAAATCGGGTAGTAAGCTAATAGGAAACATAATCCCCGAAAGCATAATTGAAGGCAAAAATACAAGTTGAGCCAACATGGTCAGCTTTGCCTGGTTTTTTAAAGTAAGTCCCAGTATACATCCAATACTCAATGATACAATAATATAGATGGTGAGTGAAAGTAAGAAAATCGGAAGTTGAGTCGGTAGACTTGCTTTAAATAAAATAGGGGCAAGTAGAAGGATCACAATACAGGTCATCATCAAATGGACAAAGGCTGAGAGAAGTATGGTCACCAATCCTAAATAAATAGGGACACCATTAGCATTATAAATCTTTTTAATGTCGCTTCCATAAATTTCAACCAATGAAGGTGGCAAGCCAAGAAAGGCCCCCATTGAGACACTCATGACTGTCATAGACTGTATGAGAGTGCTTCCCATCCCAGGCATAACAGAAGTAAAAATACCACCCATGATAAGAAAGAAAACAAGCGGTACAATATAGTAAGTAACCAAGAGAGATTTGCTTCGTATATCTAATTTCCACTGTAATACTAAACTATATAGAAAACAGTTCATTCTGATTCCCTCCTTGCAATTTTGATGAAATGCTGTTCCAAGGTGCCACGATCAACCTTAATATCCAATATTTGGATTTTTTTCTGCTTGCATTCATTCAATAATGAAATTAAGGTATCCTCAATATTAGTCGTTTCAAAAGACTTCACTCCCTCTTGAGTCTTTAAATAGATATAGTATTTTCTTCCAACCTTATTTGTCAGTTCTGAAGGAGTGCCACAAAAGACAATCTTTCCACTGTTCAAAATAGCAATGCGGTCACATAGGTCTCAACTTCAGCCATATCATGACTTGCCAAAATGATTGTTTTCCCTTGTGATTTGAGATTCCGTATGTGTTCGTGGAGAGATAGTCTTGCTTCAACATCAAGTCCCGCTGTCGGTTCATCGAGGAAAATAATATTGGGATTGCCGATAAGTGCAAGAGCGAGATGTAGTCTTCTTTTTTGTCCCGTGGATAATTGCAGGTATTGTAACTTTTCAATTTCTTTTATTTCCAGAGCTTTAAGCATATCATCATCAATTTTTGTATGATTCCATTTTGCAAAGAGCTTGATTGCTTCCATGGGTTTGATATGGGCGGGCAAAGAAGATGATTGCAGTTGAATTCCCATTTTGCCGTTTACAACAATAGTGCCTCCATCATATTTTCTCAGTCCTTCGATACATTCAAGTGTTGTTGTTTTCCCAGCTCCATTCACACCGAGTAAAGCGAAAATTTCTCCTTTTACGATTTGAAAATTAAGACCTTTTAAGATCTTATGACAGCCGTAATTTTTATTTAGTTCACGAACCTCTATTGCGTATTTCATGGTTACACCTCCTCAAAGGGATTGGTTCCAAGTGTTGAAAAATAAACTTGCAAAGCTGGCTCTAAATAATCATTAACGATCTTTTGTTTTTCTTCCCAAGCGTTAGTGGCGGTATCAATATTACCGACTTCCATCAACTTCGGAAGCATAGTCATATCTCCATTTGTAAACTCCATAATCAAGCCCCAGTATTCTTGAACAACTTGTTGGCATTGTTCGCTATCAGCTGGTACGTTTTTCTCCTGAAGTTGCACAATTTCATCACTTAGGTTATTCAACCTATTCATAAATTCAAAGCCACTTTTTTTGTCAAATCGACTGCGTATACGGTCCAGCGTATCATCATCAAAGCGCTTAATTAAAGAGTATGACTCATTCTTCATCTGTAGATTAACAATAATATCAGCATACTTCTTAAAATTAACCGTTTGCATCTGTAAAACTTCTGTTTTTAACTGTTCTATTGCGGCTAAAGAATCCTTAAGTTGTTTAATATTTATACGTATAGCATCCGCCTGCTCGGTAAGAGCATTTGCGACATCATCAGGAGTTTTCAAAGAGTTCAAACGTCCCTTTATGTCCTTAAGAGAAAAACCAAGTGATTTCAAGGATATAATCTGATGAAGCATAACTAGATCTTTATCGGTATAAAGCCTGCGACCTCCCTCACTTTCTGCCGATGGGGAAAGCAATTCTTCTTTATCGTAGTATTGTAGAGTTCGGACTGTAACTCCCATTTTCTTGGCAACTTCCCCAACTGTCATAAACCCTTCTGGGATTGCTCTGAGTTTTGCCATCATTCTCACCTCCTAATATATATTATACATCATGACGTAAGGTCATGAGCAAGCGCTTTATAAAAATTATTGATTAACGATTTTTCTATCGACCTCATACAGTTAATATAATTAAAAATGCTTGTAGAAACACCTATTTTAAGGTGACAAAAAGGATTTGAAAGAGAAGTCCCAAAACAATTACTTGCATTTAGTATATCTTTTTGCTTTGTTCAATGATTGGTGCTATAATGTAGTTAAAAAAAGTAAAAGAAAAACATAGGAGATAGATGATGAATACAATGTATATTATCGTAGGATTTGTTGTTTTTTGGTTCTTGCTATTTGTTGTTTTTATGATTGCAAATGGTAATAGAAAGAAAAAAGCTGTTAGCTTTGTTAGTGATAATAGTGATAAAGCTATTGTTCATTTATACTGTTCAAAAACTAAAATTAATGGACAGAATCTTGCTGACTTTAATCCAATAACTGGAGAAAACCTAGAAAAGGTAGTTGCTTTAGTTCCAGGGAGATATACAATTGAGGGCGTTTATAAAACGACTGAGACTCGACTGAATCAAACAATCAATATCAAATCAGAAAATATCAGTATGGATCTTGACTTGGAGGCTGGGAACACCTATTCAATAGCTATGTACCTATACTCTCCTGAAGAAAGACAAGAGTATGAGAATGGCAAAACTGATGAAGTTGTTTTGAGTGTTCCGTTAACCATTGTCGTGGGTAGTGATTTCATCAAAGCATACATTATTTGCTACAAAGAAAAATGATTATCTAAGAGGCTGGGCTTAAGTTTGTTACTGGCCTCTTTTCTAATATTAAGTCAAGCTATGAGCAGGATCATTTTGTCAAGTAGGCTTGCTAATTAATCCAAATTTATGTGGGAGATAAATATTATGAAAAAGAGTACTATAATCTATTAACTAAGATTCCTATATACGGAGTTTTATTAAAACAATCGAGTAAAGGTGAGATGAGGCTATGCAGTCCATTCCTTCAAGATTTGGCGGAAGAAGGGATTAGACCAATTGAAATTTATGAACTTCTAGAAGAGAAATATCCAGGTGAAGTGGTAACAAGAGATCGTTTTTATGAAGGTTATAATAAAATACTTGAATTAAAGTTTAAGAAGGAGATTAACAAAATTTAATGTCTTACTTTTATTTTTCAACAGAAGTACCACAGGCTGAGATAGTAATAACGTAAAAATGATCAGAATTAATAGAAACAGTTAAGATTAGAGGATGATAGATGATTATATTAGAATTGTACCAAAATGATTTTTCAAAGGATTTAGTCGCGTTTGATTCTTTAGAAGAGGGAAGAGCCTTTGTAGCGCAAATCCCGGGATATACTTTAGAAACAGAAGATGTGTTTGAAGTAGAGTATGTTAATCCTAAACACTTGCCGGATTATTTGGAAATTGTCTTCAACGGAAATATTGTCCCTTTATCTAGATTTTCGTTTGATCCTGAGGAAAACGTGGACATTATTTGGAAAGAGATTTCGAATCTATCCGTTAAAAACGATAAAGTGATCGAAGGAGCTACAAAAATCGATGCGTATGTCGTTAACAACGATGAAGTGAAAGCCTATGTCGAAGTCAGAGAATCCAACTTCCGCAAGGCAAAAGCTTTCTTAGAAAGCAAAGGGTACGAAGTCGACAGAAGCTTTTTCGGAAGTGAAGACGGTGAAGCGATTCTCTACAGAAAACGCGACACCGAAGATTGGCACTTCTTATGCCACTTAGACCCGCTGTTTGTAGAGATTGAAGATGTCGAAGAATATGTGAAAGAAGCTATGGAAGATATTCAATAGTCAACCAAAGTTTTTTGTGAGTGTATGCCACTGCTTGAGTAGACGGATTGAGCAGTAAAGAGAAATATCTAGCACTATCTAGCTTCTTAAGGAGAAATATCTATCATGAAAATGGAGATCGAGAGAACCTATCTTGTAAAAAAAGATATTTTTGGTTTAAAAAAAGATGAACTTTGGACTTTAGTTGACAAGGGTTATCAGGCTTATTTTTGGTGAATATAATTTCGAATTTGTTAATGATGAGAAAGTGAAGGTATTTGCAGTTTTACAAGATAGTTCAGAAGAAGATATACAAATTTACCATCATCTGGATGACTATCTTGAAGAAGTTACTCACGAAAATTTCTGAAGAAGGTGAGCTGCAAATTGAAAATGCCTACTTTTAATTAAGCTTAGACCTAATTACTCAATTTTAAGTTAAGGGTTTATATTTGAAATAGAGTCTTCATAGAGACTTTTTCGTTAAAAAAAAACTAGACTGAAACCAAGGTGAAAACCGTCTGGTTCAGTCTTTTTCTGTTAATGTAGTATAATAAAGGGTATAGGAATTCTATTTTTTAATAGGATTTTTCCAAGAATGAAAATTCTTCTAGAAAGAGGAGAAACATGAGGCAATCACTTGAATTTTTAAGAGAAAGAATCACCGATAAGATGCCCTTAGAGGAAATGGTAGCAATCTTTGAAGACTTGTGCCGTGAGCCTATTGAGGATGAGATGATTTTATTTGAAACAGGGACGTTTACAACTATATCTGATAAGCCAATGTTTCAACTATCCTTAGTAAGGCAAGTCCCAAATGAAGATGAAGAGTTTTATCAAGTTCACCTCGATATTTTCTATGAAGCATGTCAAGAGAATGAAATATTTCATGAATCGATCTGGGATGAAGATTTAGAGGAAAATATCTTTGATTACATTAGAGCTTCAGAGGTGTTTGCCTATGCTAAAGAGCAGAAGTATTTGGCAGTCAAAATATATATGGACCAAACTTGAGAATGAAAGTTAAACTAAGGAAGTCTAATGACAGGAGAATTATAAATGAAAAAAATTATGGTGATTATTAATCCAACGTCGGGTGGTGAAAAAGCCTTGGATTATAAGGTAAAACTAGAGAATAAAGCTAGAGACTACTTTGAAGATGTTGAGATTAAAATTACGGAGAAAGCACAAGATGCAACAGACTTTGCCGCAGAAGCTTCACGAGAACACTATGATTCAGTCCTGGTTTTTGGTGGTGATGGGACAGTAAATGAAGTAATCTCTGGTATCGCGGAAAAAGACTACATTCCTAAACTTGCGATTATCCCAGGAGGAACTGGAAATCTCATTACGAAACTATTAGAAATCAATCAAGATATTGATGGTGCCATTGACGAACTCGATTTTAATTCTACGAATAAGATTGATATCGGAAAATCTAATGGAAACTATTTTGGCTATATTTTTAGTATTGGATCACTGCCAGAGGCCATCCACAACGTTGGGATAGAAGATAAAACGAAGTTTGGCATGCTCGCCTATGCGATTAATACTATGAAGTCTGTTGTTACAGATCAAGCATTTAATATTAGAGTTGAGACAGAAAATGGAAATTATATTGGCCCAGCCAGCCATGTCTTGGTTCTCCTTACCAACTATTTCGCTGACAAAAAGATCTTTGATGAAGACAAGGATGGTTATGCTAATATTTTGATTTTAAAAGATGCCTCAATCCTTACTAAATTGTCAGTTATCCCTGATTTATTAAAAGGAGATGTCGTCGTAAATGAGAATATCGAGTATATAAAAGCTAGTCATATAAAAATTTCTTCTGATTCTGAATTAGAAACAGATGTTGATGGTGACAAATCTGATGACCTACCAGTAGAAATCAAGGTGCTAGGTCAGCATATCGAGGTCTATTCTCAACCGAAAGAATAATGATTTTCACTCTAAACAACAATTTTATTTAAAAAAGGAATGCCTATGAAATTTAAAAGATTAGCGACTATTGGTCTTTGCTCAACACTTCTTTTGACCTTAGTAGCTTGTAGTCAAACACAAAAGACTTCTGATAGTACTGCTGAAACTTCAGTGACTCAATCACAGTCGAATCAGGTTTCCTGGAAAGCAACTTATAGCAATTTGAACAATCAACCGAGTGCAGAAGAAGTTCGGAAAGCCTTGGCTGCACATTTGGATAAAGATAGTGTCGATGCATTTTTTCACCTTGTCAATGATTATAACGCGACTGTCGGTTCAGTAGGCTTAACCGGGGATTTTTCTACATTTACCAAAACAGACTATGATGTTGAAAAGATAAGCAATCTTTGGGCTCCTAAAAAGGGTGATTTTGTCGGTACCAACTGTCGTATTAACAGTTATTGTTTATTAAAAAATTCTATCGAAATCCCTAAGTTAGAGAAAGATGATTCCCTCTTGTTTGTCGATAATGATGCAATTGATAAAGGTAAGGTCTTTGGTGCAGAAGACAAGGATGCTTTTGATATTTTATTCTCAAGAGTCAAGACCGAAGCAACGACAGATGTTAAGGTGCATGCTGCAAAGATGGAAAAATTCCTTTCTCAATTCAAGTTTAATGAAAATGCAAGAATGCTCTCCGTAGTCGTCCATGATGACTTGGATGGTCAATCCCTCTTTATTGGCCATGTCGGCATACTTGTGCCAAGCGAGGACGGTTATCTCTTTGTCGAAAAGTTAACTTTTGAGGAGCCTTATCAAGCCATCAAATTTGCGACCAAGGAAGATTGTTACAAATATCTAGATACAAAATACGAAAACTATACAGGTGAAGGTCTAGCTAAGCCCTTTATTATGGACAATGATAAGTGGGTTCAATTTTAAAGGATGGCATTGAAATGGAAGTAGTACTAGCATTCATAATAATTGTTTTAATCGGAGTATGGGCTGTTTGGGTTATCAAAGGGAACCAGCATAGACCAAGAAAAAATGAAAGGTATATTGGTTATATCAATCGATACGATGAAGATGGAGAACCTTACCAAGCTGAGGTTTGGGAAGTCAGTGAAGATGAGGAGTAGATATATGGAATTACAAGATTTTACAGAAAAAGAACAAGAAATGATAAAAAAGGGACTGACTTTTTCTAAACTGAGTGATAAAGAAACAGCCGATAAGATTATCGCTCTAATCCCTCAAGAATACATTAAGCGTATTCCGTTTTTTGTTAGAAAACATGCTATTACGCGTACGATTAAGAGAATTTCTCTTGAATATCCGAAATTGTACGCTGTTGCTGAACAAGAAGGCCAACTTCCAGAAAAAGAAGCTCAAGAATTACGACAAATTCTTACAGATATTTTCCAAGAGAAAATGAAAAAGCATAAGATCAAGTAAGCTTTGAGATTTAGAAATAAGATGTCGATTGAACATTAGGAGTTGAGAATGGCTATTGATGGCGTTAAAATCATTGACAGTGATCAAGGGTATGACATTTACAATGAGGTAGTTGGTCGCTATAGAGACGGTGAACATGTAGCGAATATCATCAAGGATATCCTTGATGCGGAGAAAGATTACTGTCAAACAGACTTTTTTACAGAAATTTATTGGACAGCTCTTGCCTACTCACTGTGGAAGATTGGTCACCTGACAGATGACATCAAAGATAAAACCTTAGAGCTTATCAAAAAAGGGGCTGATCCATTTTGGTTGGAAATAGATCCAAAGGCTTTGAAGCAAAGGCAAAAGGTCTTGGATAAACTTGCAGTTCAGTTGCAAACTGAAAATCCTAGGCCTCTAAAGGTCCCTAAAGCCAAAACTAAACGCAAACCTTATTTTGAAGAAGGAGATCTCCTTGCTGTTAAGTTCCAAGATGAGTATGGTCTTGTCTTTGTATCTATGGTTGAGCAGAGTCCTAGAAAGCTTGAGTATCATTTGGCTTGCACACGCCTCTTACAAACAAAAAAGCCCTCCATAGATGATTTTTTGACCAGTCAAATCTCCTGTAAGATGGACAATACAAAGTTTGCTCTCGTTACAGATTGCTGGTTCAATCACAAAGATTTAGGACAATTATTACAAAATATTGAAAAAATTGGACAGGTGAAACTTAGACCTTTTAGTCTTTGGATGTTGGCACCTGCCCAAAATTTAGAAGACATTTATGAAGAAATCACTAGAGATAAAGGTTCTTCTGGCCTTCGATTCATCGAAAGCTAAAAACTTGTCGATGATATTTTTTCCAGTTTAATGCTTATGTGATAAAGGGAGAAATGGTGAATCATTCCCACATGCTATGTTGGGCTCTGACACCATAGCTATCTAGCGAACCATCTGAATTGAACTTGGATTCAATACGGTATCTTTTCCAGAGGTCGTAATCTGCTGTTTGGATGGTTAGGATAAAGTTGTTATCCTTATCAGAGACGTTATAATCAGCTGGATTGACTTCAAAGATATCGATTAATTTTCGTGTTTGAAAATCTTGGAGCTTGAGATTTGCTAGCTTGACATGATTGATGAAAATTTCTTCTAGTTGCTTGTTATCCTTAGGTGTTCTGTAATAGGTGATGACGCAGTTTTTGAGCTGATCAGTATCTTTACCTGTGGGAGTAAGGCTCATAAAGCCAAAGGACTGATTATCCCGCTTGACTTCGAGAAGCTGACCGTAGTAGAAGTGGTCGTTTTTGGGATTGGTGATGGAGCTCTCTGCGCCTTTATCTCCAAAGGTATAGCCTTGGTCTAAAAGCTCGGAAGCCTTGGTCTCCCCGATAATGACAGTTGTATCTTGAATGCTTACTGGAACAGGTTGAGCTGGAAGGCCACTCATCATCAAGCAAAACATAAAAACATAACTCGTTAAAAAAGCTGTCCCGATCAAAAGCGTTGGTTGATGCATAGACATGACTGTTATGAAAGTTTTTTCTTATAGCCAGTACAACAAATTTGCCAATACTTTTTAAAACCATACTAACAAGTACGATAAAAAATTGTTTTTTCAAACATTCATAAATGGCTTGAGGAAAGCTATTACCATGATAGTAGAAGACAGCCAATACCAGTAGATTTACGATTAAATAGATTAGCAAGAACCAATGAATCTCTTTAAGGGCATTGGCATCAGTGATTTCTTCATAGTCAACGTGAATTCTTCCTTGAACAGCATGACCAAGTTTATAAATCCATTTGGGAATGTCTTTGCCTTTTTTAACCGCAACTAGAAGTCTGATATAGAGATAGATAGTAAAGGACAAGGATAGAAAGAAAAGAGCATAAAAACCCAAAACAATACTAGTGAACATGACTGTTCCCCCTATTTAACATTCAATAAAACAATTTCTTAGCTCCATTATAGCATTTTCTATAGAAATAGAGCTAAAAACATCAGTATTATCCTACAAGATTCAAAGGAGAAAAATCATGGGAATGATTGCCAATTATCAATATTTACCAGACAATGAATTAGAACAAATAAAAGCTCTTTCTAATCAAGAAGATGACTTGTTAGATTTTGCTGAGGACTCCGCTGATAGTCATGATATCTTACTAGATATCGATAAGATGTGGGATGCTCTAGTCTTTGTCATGACAGGATTTAGTAGTTCAGAATTTTTGGATGACAGTCCCTTGAGAGAAGCGGTTTTAGGAGTGACTCCTCTAGAGGATGTATCTGAATATATCGCCTATACTGAAAAATCGAGAATTGCGACTATCAGTCAAGCTTTAGAAAGTTTTGACATTGACAGAGCTATGGCTGACTTTAGTATGGAAGCATGTAAGAAGGCCGACTTGTATCCTAATATTTGGGATTATCTTGAGGAAGAGGAAGAAATCAAGGATGAAATCCGAATCAGCTTTGTAAATATGAAAGAGTTTTACAAAAAGATTCTGGAGCTTAATGGAAATGTCCTGGTCTCTATTTGTTAGAAAGTTTATTAAACATTCCTAAAAGAATAAAACTGCTTGAGGTGATAAATGAACAAAGAAGATTTATTGGCATTATGGAAGGGAATAAACTGGGAAAAACATGATTCGTGATCTATTTTCTAGGGCGATATCTAAATAAAGACATAAATATTTATTTTTACAGGTTACTGTGAACAGGATTTAGTCTTATTATCAGATGATTTGATGACTAGTTTATATAGAAACTTGGAACACCTTGATAAAAAAGCTCAAAAAGGTTATCCATGATAATTGGCCTGATAAAGCAGTTACAGAACTGGAATTAAGGGAGTTAATCTTGATAAAAGTGGTTCTTATGGCGAATTTGTTTCAGGTTATGATGCCGGTGTCTCCCAGCTGGATCCCTTTATCTTTTAGTGAAATTGACAAATATTTTCAAGCTGATAGAGAGCTTGTGTATGAAATTTACTAACTGTCTGACAATAAGAGGTTAAAAATCAGGTGATGAAATGAAAGATATATATAAAGTCAAATGTTAGGCTTAAATGGTATTTTCCTTATTACCATTTGTTAATCAGAATTTATCCATGTAAGAAAAGGTAGTCAGATGAATCCATATTTACAAGAATATATCACCCGGACAAGGGAATACCATGCTAAAGATGGAAATCCTTCAAGTGTTGCAGCCCTTTATGATTTGGCTGATGAATTAGCTAAGTCTGAGGATTTAGAAGCTAAAAAGTCTTAGTTGACCTCTATGACCAATTGGGTCTCTACACTAGTGCCTATAGCTTATTTACCGAAATCTTAGACAAACCTGATCGAAAACAGATAAAGAAACTGAGCCGTTTACAAGAAATGAGTCAGAGTCATGGCGATCGTTTTGCCCTTCCTCGTCCTCTAAGAAAAGAAGAGAAGAAGCAAAGACAGAAGCTATTACAGTCTTTGCCACATTTTATCTATCATCCAGACCCTTTAGCTACAGGTTCATTTGTTGAAGGAGAAGCCAAGGTTTGTCCATCTTGCGGGAAGGAAAGCAATATTTATTATGACTTGATTCCTTATTGTATCGAGGATATAGAATACCTTTGCCCAATGTGCATTGCAAACGGTCAAGCAGCTAAAAAATTTGATGCAGAATTTATCCAAGATGCCGAGTGGCAGGGTGAATTGGATCCAGAAAAGAATCAGCTGCTTTTTTGTCAGACCCCAGGCTACTCTAGTTGGCAGGGAGAATATTGGCTTTCTTGTTGCCAAGATTATTGTGCTTACTTGGGTACAGTTGGAACTCGAGAATTGAAGGCCATGGGAATCGCTGAGCAAGTCTTGGCAGACTATGAAGCGCGTGAAGAATATCAAGAGGTAGAAGACTACTTGGTCAAAGACGGACCTATCTGTGGTTATTTGTTTAGATGTCTCCATTGTCAAAAATACCAGATCTGGGTCGATGCAGATTAAATCGAAATGTGATTAGCTATGAAAATTAAAGAGAAGACTATGGAAGAACTAGAATTATTCGAAGCCGCCTCCAAAGATTTATTTGATACTATGCAGGGATTTAAAGACAATCTATCTGTTCAATTTCCCCTATTAGATAGTGATAACTGGCAGTATGATAAGGGATCGATAAAAGTTTGTAAAGCTGATGAATCAGGATTCAAAAAAAGATGTAGAGTTGGAATCAGCTACAACTTGAAAGTCTCCCTATTAAACGAAGATGCAGAGCAAATCTGGTTACTGTTTAAAGACTGGTTCAATACTAGCAGATTGGGTCAAGTTGAAAGAAATCCTAATAATGAGGATTTGGGAAGATATGTCTTCTCAGCAAGTTCTCCTCTTGGAGATCAGGTAGATTGTTCCATTTATTTGCCTAATGAGTGGAATATCCCTCAGATTAGCTTTTCAGGCTATCTAACAGCTCGTTATAGGGCTTGTGATCTTGATAAATTGAAAGAATAAGATGGAGGTTTTTAGAGATGAGAAAGATTGATTGGGGCAAGATAAAGACTCGCTTAGATGCCTTGCTGGTCATTGATGAGCATCTAACAGATCCGAGTGAGGATTGGCTCAGACTCGTGATTAAGACTGAGGAAGACTATGGAGTCCGATATCTTATTGACAATGGCTCTGGTGATTCTTTAGATGTGATTTTGACTGATAAAATGATCCTTATAAAAGGCTTTGATCATGAAAGTAGTTTAAGCCAGTTTGCTGCTGATGAGTGGAATCAAGATGTCATCGATAGTTTTTATAAAGGACTGGATGAAAAGTATGTCTCACTTTATTCAGAAGAACAAAAAGATGAAACAACCTTCTTTATCTGGTATGACGGTCACGCGCATCAACAGACTTACCAAGATCAGGATGGTGGAGAATGGTTGCTCTCTTACCTTTTTGATAGCTTTGAGAGATTTCATGAGTTTGTGACTGACTATTATGAAATTACTGTAGATAAAGAGTTACTTAGGAAACTCTACATGGATGGACAACTTTCAGACATAGAAGTAAAGCAATTAATCCAGGAGAGTTAAGAGAGTTATCATGAGAGTGAACTATAAAAATACCCCTGAAAACTATCGAGTTATGGCGGAAATAATCATCCCACCCTTGCTTGATTTACTCAAAAGTTTAACCTTGTTAGAAGAGGAAATTTTTGAGCGTAACAGAGCACTGGATAAGGAAAAAGAAGGCCTTGGCATCCCAGCAAATCAAATTCATCCCAAGTGGAATGAACTTATGGATGACTATTTTCAGAGGCAAATGCAACTTCTAACTGGACGAGTGACTCAAAATTACTTGGAAGGAGGAGTTCGAATTTCTTATAGCTCCCCAAGTGAGTATAACTATGTTAAAACGAATGATTTTTCTGTAGATTTTATCATGACAAAAGCTGAAGAAGCAAGAGTCATCACTCATTATCAAGAAGCTTTAGAAATGAAGCATCAGTTTGTACTTAGATTGGTGGATGGAAATTGGCTACTTGATGAGAAATTTTACGGTTTTGAGGATGAGGAAACTTGGTATGGCGACTTACTTTGAGTAAGAGAGCTTTGCTTTCCAACTGATATGAGAAAAAGGAGAAGTCCTGTGAATTTTTTTAAAAAAATCTATTTACTAGTAAGAAAGAAAAGTCAGAGAAGAAAAAAACAACTGAACTTGTCCATGCCCCTTTTCAAAGGCAATCAAGCCTATTCTTTAGACCAGGTTGTTCAGGAATTGAAATCTCACTGGGGGCTTGAAATTTCTGAAGTTTCTGGGGATGATTCTAGTGCGACCTTTGTGATTGATGGTGCTCTCGTTGCGCTGGCTTTAATGGATTTGCCTATCCCAAGTCAAGAATTTGAAGAATTGTATGCCTATTCTTACCTCTGGCAAGATGTTGAGAAGCATACACAGGAGCACACACAGCATGCTATTGTTTCTATTTTGTCTGACAATCTTTCGTCAGTAGAAACCTATTCCCTATTAACTAAAGTCAATGCCTCTATCCTACAAACTAGTCAATCAGCTATTGGTATTTATCAGGGTTCTACCACCTTGCTCTTGCCCAAAGATCTTTATCTAGACCTGGCTGACCTTTTGAAAGTAGAAATGCTTCCCCTTCAACTCTGGATTTATATGGGAATTATCAACCAGGGAGATAAAACTAGTATTTACACTTATGGTTTGAAAGAGTTTGGAAAAACTGAGATTGAAATTATCGAGTCTCCTATGAATAGCGATGAGTTATATTATTTCCTCTTGTCTATTCTTCAGTATGTTTTAGGCAGTGATGTCACCTTAAAGGACGGTGAAACCATTGGCTTTTCAGAAGATCAAAAAATCAAAATCACTGAGTCAAAAGCCGTCTATTTGGAAGGAAATTCCTTAAAATTAGAAGTTTAGAAGATGATTTTCGATTGATTTCTCCACCTAGAATGAGGTTTTTATGAAGCGTGATATAAAAAAGTATTATCTCTACCGATTTCTGGTCTATAGATTTGAAAAACTCTCTTGTAAGAATCCAAGTCTAAAAAAAATAAAACCAGAGAAGAGAGAAAAAATCGTTCTAGAGGCTACTCGAACTAGTCAAAAGATTATTCTAGTTCTTGGAATTCTCTACATCCTTTTAAATTCAGCCCTCTTCATTTACCTAAGGATAAGTGATTTTCACCCACCTTTATTTACTTGGTTTACTGACTACATCGACTATTTGGGTGGACTGATAAACGGAGAATGGGGCGTTAGTTGGCGTCAAAAGAAAGCTAGTTTTTTGATGATTGCTATTATGGCTATTCCTATTGTGATCATAGAAGGTGGTCCCTTCTTCTTGCTAGTTTTATTAGTTGGGAATTGGGAATTAAAGAGAAAGATAAGATTTGAGAGAGAACATAAAGGAGTAGAGAACCATGGGTAGAACGGTGATTATAGGTACTTTAATAGTTTTTGCAATCTTTAATCTGCTACTCGGTTTGGGCTTTTATCTCTTTCTAAAAAAGAGGAAAGAGAATGGGCAGTCATTGTACGAAACTCCTGTAAATCAACAAACTCGAACAGAAAAACTGGGGCTAGGTGAGATTTTGGTCTACCTGACACTGATTGCAATCGCGGGGATGTTTGCTTTTCAGACCTTAAATCGAGGTGGTGTGGGGAATTCTATTTTAGCTAAAATGATCCTCCTCCCAGCTATAATGGCTCTTTTCAATGCAAGAAAAAGGACTGGAAAGTCTTTACTTGCCCTCCTTATAACCTTTATGGTCTTTCTAGTAGGAGTTATGTTTCATATCACGATTGGTTTGCCACCTCAAACCCCAATTTTGCAAATTAATGAAAGTAAAATCATTTTAGCAGAAACAAAAGCAAGTGATCTGATGGAAGCTGGATTTGATATCTATGTAAGACAAGGTGATGGTAGTAGCGACTACGAAGACCTCCTGACAGATGGCAGTTTCCAGAAGTATTCGGGCAATAAAACAGTCACTATCGAAAAAGGCTTCAGACTTGATAGCAATGCTGTTCCTTACGCTCCCTATCTCCTGGCAAAAGATGGCATAGTACTGGGCAGTATTTCCTTTTACGGTGCTGAGGACCAGAATGTGGCTTTAGAAGATTCTAAGGTTATTCAGATTCGATTTAATAAGGACAGTATTGAAGCGGCTAAGAAACATTCTATCACTTTCAAGTTAGATGAACTCGACTTGACTAGTCGACTGGACCTTCCACTTGTTCAAGAAACATTCAAAAAGCATCTATGGTCAATCCCCCCCATCAAATACAAGTGATGTCACTCAATTGTGGTATGGATTACAGTGGTCAAGTAACAGCGACTCTCTATTTTGGAATGAGTATTATAGTCTTATCCGTCTAGATGAAAATTATTTGATGACTGATTTTGAACTAGCTGCCAAAGTAGCGCGTGATGAGTAAATACGATTTTGAATAGTTGAGTTTGCTTATGCCTATCTAAAGGAATTAATTTATTTAGTTCCTATTTTATTATTTAAAGGCAAATTTGAAATAGTTTTCAATTTTTGGGTATAGTAAAAATACGAACAAAAATGTAAATAATTTATAAAGTTTCCCCAAAATACTTTACAAACTTTTTGTAAAACATGATATAGTTATAAGGCTTAGAAAATGAGATGATGTTTTCTAGTAAATATAAACCCGAGTAAAAAATGCCTACGGACAGGCAGGGTTGAATGCCGAAGCGTGGTTGAAAAACCACATTATTGATAGGGTTAAAAGCCTACTTTTATAAGTTGATGTTAGGACATTAGTTCTAATTCGTATAGATTTGTTAGTGTGGTGAAAGCACACGTCATCTTGTGAAACGATCAATAAAGTACGTAATATTTGCTACTAGAGAGTTAGGAAACATCAGGAACAGACATACTCAAAAGAAACAAACATAAACACGTCAGTAGATTGTAGAGCAGGTGCCAACCTGCTCTTTTTTTCATAAGTATCCTTTAGAGCCTTACACAAGGTGAAAAAAACTATGATAAAGGAGTATGTCTCTATAATGTTAAATCAAAACCAAGCTCCAATTTATGAGGGACTGGTCAAGTTACGAAAAAAAAGAATTGTACCTTTCGATGTACCAGGTCATAAGCGTGGTCGTGGGAACCCGGAATTAGTGGAACTTTTAGGGGAAAAATGCGTTGGTATTGATGTCAATTCTATGAAGCCCTTGGACAATCTAGGACATCCTATTTCGATTATTAGAGAAGCGGAAGAGCTAGCGGCAGAAGCTTTTGGTGCTGCTCATGCCTTTTTGATGATTGGTGGGACAACTTCATCCGTGCAAACCATGATTCTTTCTACCTGTAAATCAGGTGATAAAATCATACTTCCACGAAATGTCCATAAATCAGCTATCAATGCTCTTGTTTTATGCGGAGCTATTCCTATCTATATCGAGATGAGTGTGGATCCAAAAATCGGTATTGCTTTGGGGCTTGAAAATGAGCGTGTGGCGCAAGCGATTAAGGACCATCCGGATGCCAAGGCTATCCTAATTAACAATCCAACCTATTATGGGATTTGTTCAGACCTTAAGGGGTTAACAGAGATGGCACACGCCGCAGGAATGAAAGTCTTAGTAGACGAGGCGCACGGTGCTCATCTGCACTTACAGATAAACTTCCTTTGTCTGCTATGGACGCAGGAGCAGATATGTCAGCTGTATCCATGCATAAGTCCGGTGGCAGCTTGACTCAAAGTTCCCTTCTTTTAGTTGGCAATCAGATGAATCCTGAGTACGTCCGTCAGATTATTAATCTGACACAGTCAACATCAGCATCCTACTTGCTAATGGCTAGTCTAGATGTTTCTCGTAGAAACCTAGCCCTTCGTGGTAAGGAGTCCTTTGAAAAGGTCATTGAGCTATCTGAGTATGCTCGTCGTGAAATCAATGCCATCGGTGGCTACTATGCCTACTCAAAAGAGCTAGTAGATGGTGTATCGGTTTGTGATTTTGATGTAACCAAGCTGTCAGTTTACACTCAGGGGATTGGTCTAACAGGGATTGAAGTTTATGACCTCTTACGAGATGAATATGACATTCAAATTGAGTTTGGTGATATCGGGAATATTTTGGCCTATATTTCGATTGGTGACCGTATCCAAGACATTGAACGCTTGGTTGGTGCTTTGGCTGATATCAAGAGACTATACTCGCGAGATGGAAAGGACTTGATCGCTGGAGAATATATCCAGCCTGAGTTGGTGCTATCTCCCTCAGGAAGCCTTCTATGCAGATAGAAGAAGCTTAACATTAGACGAGTCCGTTGGCCAGGTCTGTGGGGAATTTGTCATGTGCTATCCTCCAGGTATTCCAATCCTAGCGCCAGGTGAACGGATTACACGAGAAATTGTCGATTATATCCAATTTGCAAAAGAACGTGGTTGTTCCCTCCAAGGAACGGAAGATCCAGAGGTCAATCACATTAATGTCATTGAAGAAAGGAGAACTAGATGGATTTATGGTTTTCTGAAGTTCATACTCCAGATGTCAAGTTAACAATGAGAACAGCCAAACAGCTTTATTCTGGTCAAAGTGAATGGCAGGATATCGAGGTTCTGGACACCCCAGCTTTTGGGAAAGTGTTAATTTTAAATGGGCATGTCTTATTCTCAGATGCAGATGATTTTGTCTATAATGAAATGACGGTTCACGTTCCTATGGCTGTCCATCCCAATCCAAAGAAAGTCTTGGTTATTGGTGGTGGTGACGGTGGTGTTGCCCAGGTTTTGACACTATATCCTGAATTGGAACAAATCGATATTGTAGAACCAGATGAGATGCTGGTTGAGGTTTGCCGAGAATACTTCCCAGATTTTGCTGCAGGACTTGATGACCCTCGCGTCACCATTTACTACCAAAATGGACTGAGATTTTTGAGAAACTGTGAAGATGATTACGACATCATCATCAACGATGCGACAGATCCATTTGGCCATACGGAAGGGCTCTTTACCAAGGAATTTTACGGCAATAGTTACCGTGCTCTCAAAGAGGACGGAATCATGATTTATCAGCATGGTAGTCCCTTCTTTGACGAAGATGAGTCAGCTTGCCGAAGCATGCACCGCAAGGTCAATCAAGCCTTTCCAATCAGTCGGGTCTATCAGGCCCATATTCCAACTAGCCCAGCTGGCTATTGGTTGTTTGGATTTGCATCGAAAAAATATCACCCTGTCAAAGATTTTGATAAGGAAGGCTGGAAAAAACGCCAGTTATTTACAGAATATTACACTGCAAACTTGCATATTGGTGCCTTTATGTTGCCTAAGTATGTAGAAGACATTTTAGAAGAAGAGGAAGGAAAAAAATGAGTCGTTTATTAGTTATCGGATGTGGGGGCGTTGCCCAAGTTGCTATTTCAAAGATTTGTCAAGATAGCGAAACGTTTAAAGAGATTATGATTGCTAGCCGTACCAAGTCAAAATGCGATGACTTGAAGGCTAAATTAGAAGGCAAAACAAGTACTAAGATCGAGACAGCTTTCTCTTGATGCTGACAAGGTAGAAGAAGTGATTGCCTTGATTGAAAGCTACAAACCAGAAGCCGTTTTGAACGTAGCTCTACCATACCAAGATTTGACTATTATGGATGCTTGTTTGGCAACAGGTGTTCACTATATCGATACTGCCAACTATGAGGCTGAGGACACAGAAGACCCTGAATGGCGTGCTATTTATGAGAAACGTTGTAAGGAACTTGGTTTTACAGCTTACTTTGACTACTCATGGCAATGGGCTTATCAAGAAAAATTCAAGGAAGCAGGTCTGACTGCTTTGCTTGGTTCTGGTTTTGACCCAGGGGTAACCAGCGTCTTTTCAGCTTATGCACTCAAACATTACTTTGACGAAATCCACTATATCGATATTTTAGACTGTAATGGTGGTGACCACGGTTATCCATTTGCGACAAACTTCAACCCAGAAATCAATCTACGTGAGGTTTCTGCGCCAGGTTCTTACTGGGAAGATGGAAAATGGGTAGAAGTCGAAGCTATGTCTATCAAACGTGAGTATGATTTCCCTCAAGTTGGTCAAAAAGACATGTATCTCCTCCATCATGAAGAAATCGAATCATTAGCAAAGAATATTCCAGGAGTTAAACGCATTCGCTTCTTTATGACTTTTGGCCAATCTTATCTAACGCATATGAAATGCTTGGAAAACGTTGGTCTCCTTCGTACAGATGCTATTAATTTAACGGACAAGAAATCGTACCAATCCAATTCTTGAAAGCCTTGCTTCCAGATCCTGCAAGCCTTGGCCCACGTACTGTTGGAAAGACAAATATCGGTTGTATCTTTACAGGTGTCAAAGATGGCGTTGAAAAGACAATCTACATCTACAATGTTTGCGACCATCAGGAGTGCTATGCAGAGGTTGGTTCACAAGCCATTTCTTACACAACAGGTGTTCCTGCCATGATTGGGACAAAATTAGTGATGGATGGCACTTGGAAACAGCCAGGAGTTTATAACCTTGAAGAGTTGGATCCAGACCCATTCATGGAGGCTTTAAATAAATACGGTTTGCCATGGGTTGTGGTTGAAAATCCACAAATGGTGGACTAATGAAACTAGAACAAGTACCAACGCCTTCTTATATCATTGACTTAGGAAAATTAGAAGAGAATTGCCGCATTCTGCAAGACGTTCAGGAAAAGGCAGATTGTAAGGTTTTGCTAGCTCAAAAGGCTTATTCTCTCTATAAAACCTATCCTTTGATTAGCCAGTATCTATCAGGTACGACAGCTAGTGGACTCTATGAAGCGAAGTTAGCTAGAGAAGAGTTTCCAGGGGAAGTCCATGTATTTGCACCTGCTTTCAAGGAATCAGATATGGAAGAGCTACTGCAAATATCTGATCATATTGATTTTAACTCAGAGAGACAACTACGAAAATATGGTCAACGTTGTCGCGAGGCTGGTATCAGTGTGGGTCTTCGCATCAATCCTCAATGTTCAACACAGGGTGACCACGCGCTTTATGATCCCTGTGCTCCTGGCTCTCGTTTTGGAGTAACTTTGGATAAGATACCAAGTGATTTATTGGAGTTGGTTGACGGACTTCATTTTCATACCCTCTGTGAGCAAGGGGCAGATGATTTACAAACGACTTTGAAAGCAGTAGAAGATCAGTTTGGAGCCTATTTGCACCAAGTTAAATGGCTCAATATGGGTGGTGGTCATCATATTACGAGAGATGACTATGATGTGGACTTACTGATTTCTGAGATTAAACGCATTCGAGAAACTTATAACCTAGACGTCTATATCGAACCAGGAGAAGCCATTGCACTTAATGCGGGCTATCTAGCGACAGAAGTCTTGGATATTGTTGAAAACGGGATTGAGACCTTGGTGCTAGACGCCTCAGCAAGCTGCCATATGCCAGATGTTCTTGAGATGCCTTATCGTCCCCCATTGAGAGATGGATTTGAAGCGCAAGAAAAACCTTATACTTATAGACTCTCTTCAAATACTTGCCTGACAGGTGATATCATTGGAGACTATAGCTTTAAAAATCCAGTTGAGATTGGAGATAGACTTTACTTTGAAGACATGGCAATCTACTCATTTGTCAAAAATAATACCTTTAACGGAATTGGACTTCCAAGTTTGTATCTCATGGATAAAGAGGGTGAGTGCAGTCTAGTCAAATCATTTGGCTACCAAGACTTTAAGGAGAGATTATCATGATGGACAGTCCAAAGAAATTAGGTTATCGTATGCCTGCAGAGTATGAACCCCATCATGGAACTCTCATGATATGGCCGACTCGACCCGGATCTTGGCCTTTTCAAGGAAAGACTGCAAAAAAAGCATTTAGCCAGATCATCGAGACCATATCAGAAGGGGAAACAGTCTACCTTTTGGTGGAGCAAGACTATCTATCCGAAGCTCAATCTTACCTTGGTGATAGTGTTGTTTATTTAGATATTCAGACAAATGATGCCTGGGCACGTGATACTGGTCCAACTATTCTCCTCAATGATCAAAGGGAAAAGTTGGCGGTAGATTGGTCTTTCAATGCCTGGGGTGGTGCTGTTGACGGTCTCTACCAAGACTATGAAGCAGATGACCAAGTAGCCAGTCGCTTTGCAGAAATCTTAGATATACCTGTTTATGATGCCAAACCTTTTGTACTGGAAGGCGGAGCTATACACAGTGACGGCCAAGGAACGATTCTTGTTACAGAAAGCTGCTTGCTCAGTCCTGGTCGTAATCCTCACCTGACTAAAGAAGAGATTGAAAAAACCTTACTAGAGAGCCTTGGTGCCGAAAAAGTCATTTGGTTGCCTTATGGTATTTATCAAGACGAAACAAATGAACACGTCGACAATGTTGCAGCCTTTGTAGGCCCTGCAGAACTTGTTTTAGCTTGGACAGACGACCAAGATGATCCTCAGTATGCCATGTCTGTAGCAGATCTAGCTCTTTTAGAGAAGGAAACCGATGCAAAAGGCCGTAGTTTCACTATTCATAAACTTCCAATCCCAGCTATTCATCAAGTAGTTACAGAAGAAAATTTGCCGGGCTATACTTATGAAGAAGGCGAAGAGAAGCGTTATGCAGGTGAAAGACTAGCAGCTTCCTATGTGAATTTTTACATTGCTAATAAGTCTGTATTAGTACCGCAATTTCAGGACGTAAACGATCAAGTGGCCATGGATATTCTGAGCCAGTGTTTTCCAGACCGTGATGTTGTCGGAATTCCTGCAAGAGATATTCTATTAGGTGGTGGAAATATCCACTGTATTACCCAACAAATTCCAGAATAGGAGAAAAAGATGAGAAATGTAACGGTTGCAGCTATTCAGATGCAATGCGCTAAGGATGTGGAAACCAATATCCAAACAGCTGAACGTTTAGTTCGACAAGCTGCTGAGCAAGGAGCCCAGATCATTCTTTTACCAGAATTATTTGAACGTCCCTATTTCTGTCAGGAGCGTCAGTATGACTACTACCAGTATGCCCAGTCGGTATCAGAAAATACGGCTATTCAGCATTTTAAAGGAATTGCCAAAGAGCTAAAGGTGGTTTTACCGATTAGTTTCTATGAAAAAGATGGTAATGTCTTATACAATTCTATTGCTATCATTGATGCAGATGGAGAAATACTGGGCGTTTATCGTAAAACTCATATACCAGATGACCATTATTACCAAGAGAAATTCTATTTCACACCTGGAAATACTGGTTTCAAGGTCTGGGACACTCGCTATGCCAAGATTGGTATTGGCATCTGTTGGGACCAGTGGTTCCCTGAAACAGCCCGTTGCCTTGCCTTAAATGGTGCAGAATTGCTTTTTTATCCAACAGCTATTGGTTCAGAGCCTATTTTGGATACAGATAGTTGTGGTCATTGGCAACGTACCATGCAGGGACATGCAGCAGCAAATATTGTGCCAGTTATCGCAGCCAATCGTTATGGTTTAGAAGAAGTCACTCCTTGTGAAGAAAATGGGGGACAAAGTTCCAGCCTTAACTTCTACGGTTCATCCTTTATGACCGATGAAACAGGAGCTATTTTAAGTCAAGCTGAACGACAAGATGAAGCAATCCTCTTAAACACTTATGACCTTGACAAGGGAGCGAATGAGCGCCTGAATTGGGGTCTCTTTAGAGATAGAAGACCAGATATGTATAAAGATATCGTGAAATGACAAAAAGCCTCTTGGAGGCTTTTTGTTTATATACTATATTAATTTTTGATAAAGTATTAGAAATCTGATAAAATGGGGTATAAGAAGTTAATAGGAAAGAGAACCACCATGCAAACACAAGAAGAAATGAATGTTCTGGTACCTGAAAAACTTGCAGAAATTGAGCGTGATTATGATGTTACAGTTTTGTGGGCAATTGAGTCTGGTAGTCGCGCTTGGGGCTTTGAGTCTCCGGATAGTGATTTTGATGTACGTTTTGTATACAAGCACAAGCAAGATTTTTATCTAAGCTTGAACGATCATCGAGATGTCATCGAACTACCAATTGACGATACTTGGGATGTGAGTGGCTGGGATTTGGACAAGGCTTTAAAGTTGCTTTATAAGTCAAATCCAACCCTCTTTGAGTGGTTACAGTCGCCAATCGTTTACCAGCAAGATTCAGATTTTATTGACCGTATCCGTCCTCTTGTCAGTCAGTATTTTTCCGAGAAAAAGATGCTCCACCATTACTTGAATACAGCTAGAACTCAAATGAATAAGCATCTTTCAGGAGATAAGGTCAAACCTAAAAAGTATTTCTATGCTCTGCGTCCTATTTTAGCTTGTCGTTGGATTGAAAAACATCACTCTGTTCCACCGATTTTGTTTGATGATTTGGTCAAAGAACTCCTCCCTGATGAAATGAAAGAGCATGTGTCTAGATTGCTTGATATCAAGTTAAAGGGACCTGAAGGAATGGAAATTGAGCCGATAGAGCCAATTCAGGACTTTATCATCAAAAATATCCAAGAGCTGGATGACTACGTCCAAAGTGTTACAGAGGAAAAGAAAGACTGGAAAGCTCTCAATCAATTTTTCATCGAAGAATTAAGTCGTGACTGAGGTTAAATATGGGGAAAATGGACTTGTAGATACGGTCAAGCAATGAACGACCACCAAGCGCCTGATCCAAATGCTTATTCGGTTTATTCGGATGAGTTCTTAGCAGAAATTTCTCAAGCTGAATTATTTTAACTGATATTCTGTCATTGTAATTACGGTAATTATTTGTTATAATACTTCAAAGGAGGAAATCAGATGGTAGTAAAAACAAGAAAACAAGGAAATTCAATCACCATTACCATTCCAAGTGAATTCAATATTCCAAGTGGTGTTAAATACGAAGCGAAATTGTTACCAAGTGGTGAAATTATCTTTACTCCCGAAGAGTCTGGACATCAGATTTCTTATGTATCTGATGATGCCTTTGACTTAAATTTGGACAAAATTTTTGACGAATACGATGATGTTTTCAAAGCTTTGGTGGAAAAATGACAGTCTATCTGACAGAAAGGCAAATCGAGAAAATCAATTCTTTAGCAATTCAACGGTATTCACCTAATGAAAAAATTCAAACAGTTAGTCCTTCTGCCTTAAATATGATTGTCAATTTACCAGAACAATTTGTCTTCGGTAAACCTCTTTATCCAACAATTTTTGATAAGGCAACGATACTATTTGTCCAATTGATTAAGAAGCATGTTTTTGCCAACGCTAATAAACGAACTGCTTTCTTTGTTTTGGTGAAATTTCTACAGTTAAATGGTTATCGTTTTTCTGTAACAGTTGAAGAAGCGGTCGATATGTGTGTAACTATCGCAGTAGAATCCTTAACAGATGAAAGGTTAGCTAGCTACACCAAATGGATTTCTGAACATGCATTTAGAGTTAATGGCAACAATTAAGCTTGGATGTTTAAAACCTATAAGAAAAAAATAGATAAACAGACAGTAGAATTCTATAATGCAGAAAACTAATCTTTTGAATACGTCAAACATTCAACCTTACTAAACAAGAAAAAGTAGCCCACTCAGGCTACTTTTTTAAAATTCTTTATAAACATAAGTATTCTCTGGTTTATCGACTTTTACAAAGGACTTGACTTCAAGGGTTGGGAGGACTTGGTTGAGTTCTTTGTGATAGTGATTCCTAATCTTGCCTTTGACTCTCACCCAGGTGTTATTTTCGTACTGATTGGTGTTTCCTGTAGTCAAAAGTCCAAAGACTCCTGAATCAGCGATACAGTGCATAATACCAAAACGAAAAACAAATTGACTATTGATATGATTTGGATCGTTGTAGACAAAACCAGTAAACTCGATTTCCTTGCCTTCAAATTCGTTTGGAAAATCGTAGATAGCTTCCATAACTTCCAGGTAATTTTCATCACTGATAACTATACTAGATTGAGCTAAGTATTTATCAGCAATCTTTCTAATAATATTTTCATGAGCTGTTTGTGAATAAAAGCGACTGGTATCCGGCTTAAGATACTGACTGCTCGTTCCTTCACTTGCTTGGATTGCCTTGTCAGTTCCTTCCGACAAAGGGAAATAATATCCTTTTGCCGATACTGTTTGTGAATCCAGAGTGACAGTTGGAAAGGTAAATCCAACTAACAAGGGTAAACTTAAGAGGAAAAAACTAGCAAGCTTAGCTGTAAAACTATGTAAGTGACTATGTTCTTTCAAACGCTTGAAGCAAAGATAGGCTTGAACAATGGCTAGTAACAAAGATAAAAACATAGTAATATAAGCCAGATATGAGTAGTGGAGGTTTATATACTGATTGAGCTTACCTGATAGGTGCAGATAAAGGGTTAAGATAAAATAGCCAAATAAGATAAAAAATCGAATCATAGCATCACCCCGACTAGATAAGAATAGGCAAGAACAACAAGAGTTACAATTGTCATGAATTGCCAAATAAATCGAGTTTTAAGATAATTCTTCATCATGAGTAGGTTCTTGACATCAAGCATGGGACCTATAACCAGAAAGGCAAGCACTGGAGCAAAGCCAAAACTAGAGAGAAGTGAAGATCCAATAAAGGCATCCGCTTCACTACAGAGGGATAGTAGGAAAGACAAGACCATCAGAAGAACAATCGCTAGTAGTGGTGTTGCGCTGATAGATGTCAGTATACGAGTTGGTACATAGACCTGGACTATACTTGCAAAAAGACAGCCAAAGACCAAGTAACGCCCCATATCAAAGAATTCATCAATAGCTTGAATAAAGACCTGAAGCAGTTTTTGACTTTTAGTCAAGTGAGAAAAATCATGCTCATGACAAGCCAATCTATTTTCCTTTTGAATAGGTTTCTCCCAGACAAAACCAAGAAAGATACCCAATATAGTAGAAACAAGAATCGCGCCCAAAGCTCTTAGGAAAACCATTTGAATTGAATGACCAAAGGCTGAATAAGTCGCAAAAAGTACGATAGGATTGATGATAGGAGCCGTTACTAGAAAAGGTACCGCTGTATAGCTAGGAACCTTCTTTTCTAAAAAGCGATTGATGATTGGAACTATTCCACACTCACAAGAGGGAAAGAGAAAACCGATGAAGCTACCAAAAAAGATTCTCCCCAAGCGATTTTTAGGGAGAAATTTATAAACCTTCTCAGGAGTCATATAGACTTCAATGGCACCAGAGATGATACTACCAATTAAGACAAAGGGTAAAGCTTCAATGATGATTGATAGAAAAAAATGGCACCAGCTTGTAGCACACTAGAAGGTATACTTTGAAAAAGTGTCATCTATTTTTTCTTTTCTGCCTTATCTTTCTTTTCTTTGTCGTCTGGAAATGTTACTTGCTTTAAATCAGGTAGTTTAGCGAATTCTTCGAACATCTTATCTAAGTCATCAGTTTTTTTGTAAATTTAACAGCCATAAGGCATACCTCGATTCTTTTTAGTTAACACTATTATACTATTATTTCTAAGAAATAGTTGGATTTTAAAATAAACATGGCTTTTATCTTTATAAAGTTGAAACAAAGCAACAAATTAATGAAAACAAGCTTTCTTCCTTATGGTATAATAGTTTCATGGATAAAAAATATGAAAAAATTTCCCAAGATTTGGGTGTAACTTTAAAGCAGATTGATACTGTCTTGTCTTTGACAGCAGAAGGAGCAACTATCCCCTTTATCGCCCGTTATCGGAAAAGATATGACCGGAAGTCTAGATGAGGTAGCCATTAAGGCTATTATCGACCTCGATAAGAGTTTAACTGCTCTAAATGATCGTAAGGAAGCGGTCTTAGCAAAAATCAAAGAGCAAGGCAAGCTAACTAAGGAGTTAGAAGAAGCAATTCTCTCAGCTGAAAAACTCGCAGATGTAGAAGAACTCTATCTTCCCTATAAGGAGAAACGTCGCACCAAGGCAACGATTGCGCGTGAGGCTGGACTTTTTCCACTTGCTCGTTTAATTTTACAAATGTTTCTAACCTAGAAAAAGAAGCAGATGCATTTGTCTGTGAAGGTTTCGAAACTCCTCAAGAAGCTTTGGCTGGGGCTGTAGACATCTTGGTTGAAGCACTATCCGAGGATGTTCATTTACGCTCAATGACATATCAAGAGGTACTTAGACGCTCTAAGATTACTTCTCAAGTCAAAGATGAGAGTCTTGATGAAAAACAAGTCTTTCAGATTTATTACGATTTCTCAGAGACAGTTGCAAACATGCAAGGTTACCGTACGCTTGCCCTTAATCGTGGTGAGAAGCTAGGCATTTTGAAAATTGGCTTTGAGCATGCGACTGAGCGTATTCTATCTTTCTTTGCTGCTCGTTTTAAGGTTAAGAATGCTTATATAGACGAAGTTATTCAGCAATCTGTTAAGAAAAAAGTCTTACCAGCTATTGAGCGTCGTATTCGCACTGAGCTAACAGAAAAGGCAGAAGAAGGAGCTATTCAACTCTTCTCAGACAACCTTCGAAATCTTCTCCTTGTTGCTCCTCTTAAAGGGCGAGTGGTCCTTGGATTTGACCCTGCCTTTTCGTACAGGTGCCAAGCTTGCAGTTGTAGATGCAACTGGGAAGATGCTAACAACGCAAGTCATTTATCCCGTCAAACCAGCTTCAGCTCGTCAGATTGAAGAAGCAAAGAGAGATTTGGCAGATTTGATTGGCCAATATGGTGTGGAAATCATTGCTATCGGTAATGGTACTGCTAGTCGTGAGAGCGAAGCCTTCGTTGCTGAAGTACTTAAAGATTTTCCTGAGGTCAGCTATGTCATTGTCAATGAGAGCGGGGCATCTGTCTACTCAGCTAGTGAACTTGCTCGTCAAGAGTTTCCAGAGTTAACTGTTGAAAAACGTTCTGCTATTTCTATTGCTCGTCGCTTGCAAGACCCACTTGCTGAATTGGTTAAAATCGATCCCAAATCCATCGGTGTCGGTCAATATCAGCACGATGTTAGTCAGAAAAAACTGTCTGAAAGTCTTGACTTTGTTGTTGATACAGTAGTTAACCAAGTCGGTGTCAATGTCAACACAGCCAGTCCAGCGCTACTTCCCATGTTGCAGGGCTTAACAAAACGATTTCAGAAAACATCGTTAAGTATCGTGAAGAAGAAGGTAAAATCACTTCACGCGCCCAAATCAAGAAAGTCCCTCGATTAGGTGCTAAAGCGTTTGAACAGGCTGCAGGTTTCCTCCGTATCCCTGAAAGTAGCAATATCCTTGATAACACAGGTGTTCACCCTGAAAACTATGCTGCAGTCAAGGAACTCTTTAAACGTTTGGATATTAAGGACTTGAATGAAGAAGCGCAAGCTAAGCTAAAGTCTGTATCAATACAGGATATGGCTAAAGAGCTAGACCTCGGTCAAGAAACTCTTAAAGATATTATTGCAGATCTTTTAAAACCAGGTCGTGATTTCCGTGATTCTTTTGATGCTCCAGTCCTACGTCAGGATGTCTTGGATATCAAAGACTTGAAAGTTGGCCAGAAGCTTGAGGGCGTTGTTCGTAACGTCGTTGACTTCGGTGCCTTTGTTGATATTGGTATTCACGAGGATGGCCTGATCCATATCTCTCATATGAGCAAGAAATTCATCAAGCATCCAAGTCAAGTCCTTTCAGTTGGTGATTTGGTAACCGTTTGGGTAAAGAAAATCGATGTCCAACGCGAAAAAGTAAATCTGTCGCTCCTTGCACCAGATGAATCTAACTAATTACGTTCGACAAGTTTCTTTAGAAGACTTTGGGAAACCTTTTAAACACCAAGCTCAATGGAATACTCGCCTACGGTCGACAGGTGGGCGATTCTTTCCAAAGGATGGGCATTTGGATTTTAATCCAAAAGTCTATCAAGAACTTGGTTTAGAGGTTTTTCGGAAAATTGTCCGTCACGAACTCTGTCATTATCATCTATACTATGAGGGCAAGGGATATAAACATAAAGATGTAGCCTTTAAGAAACTGTTAAAAGAAGTAGACGGACTCCGCTTTGTTCCTCCCTTACCAAGTGTTAGTCAAACACCAGTTCTAGTCTATACTTGTCAGACTTGTCACCAAACCTATCAACGAAAGCGACGAATTAATACCAAACGTTATCGTTGTGGTCTCTGTCGTGGCAAACTCATTTTGCAAAATCCGCCTAAGGACTGATGCAAGTAGTTTTTATTTCATGTTATACTTATTTCAAGAATACCGAAAGAGGTACAAACTATGAATAAAAAATTTTATAAAATGAGACGAAATCGTATGATATCAGGAGTACTTGCTGGACTCTCTGATAGATGGGACCTTGATGTTACTCTTGTGCGCTTCATTTTTGCTATCTTTACAATCGCAAACTTCGGACTTGGAATCATCATCTACATTATCCTCGCCTCTATCTTGCCAACAAAAGAAGATATCGAAGCTGATATGTACGGAACTGGCCCACGTAAGATGAAACAAGCTGAGCCAATCGATGATAATGAAGGTTGGTTTTGGTAGTTTTACTTAATTATTTATGTTTGGATAATAAAAAAGATACCGTACGGTATCTTTTTTAAATGCTAAACAACTGACCCAATAGATAGGTCACTCCCATGGTTAACAAACCGATACAAAGGTTACGAATCATAGCTGTTTTGGTTGGGGCTTTCCCGAGTTTGGCACTGGTGTAACCTGTAATCAATAGAGAAATCGCAACGATAAAAACAGTAGCAGGGATTCGATAGTCACTTGGAAAGATGGTAATGGATAGCATTGGTGGTAGACTACCAAGAACAAAAGCGATGAAGCTAGATGCTGCAGCATGCCAAGGATTGGTAAACTCTTCATACTCGATTCCGTATTTTTCCTCAACTAAGGCTTTAAGTGGATTTTTAAGAAAAGCTTTATTGACTAAAAGTTGAGCTGAAGTTTCACACTCACCATTTTGAAGATAAGCAGCATAAAGAGATTTCTTTGCGGCTTCGATATCCTTATCCAAAAGTAATTGTTCACGGGCTACAGCGGCTTCTTCAGTGTCTTTTTGAGTAGATACTGAAACATATTCACCTCCAGCCATAGAGAAGGCACCTGCTAAGATGGCAGCCAAACCTGAAAGAAAGATTATCCAGATATTACTGGTTGCACTGGCAACCCCGATAACAACTCCAGCGATGGAAATGATCCCGTCATTGGCTCCGGAGCACACCAGCACGTAAAATATTTAAACGACCGGCAAAGTTTGAATCAATTTCATGTGTAATTTCTGACATAGTCTTCTCCTTTTTATCCATTATAAAGTATAGGAATAGCGAATACAAACTTTTTAAACTATCTGAAAAAAGTTCTACAATTTTAATAATTGCCATAGCTATTTCTTATCCTATATAATAAAGTTTTATTTGTAACTGACTGCCATAGATGATACAATTAATTTAATGAAATCTTTGGAGGTCTGATGATGACTCGTGAATTTAAATTTGAAACTCTTCAATTGCATGCAGGACAAGTGGTAGACGCTACTACCAAGTCCCGTGCTGTACCAATTTACCAAACAACATCTTTGTATTTGAAGATACAGGAGGGGGCAGACCTTTTTGCCCTTCAAAAAGCTGGAAATATCTATACTGTATTACCAATCCAACAACTTCAGCCTTTGAAGAGCGTATTGCAGCTCTTGAAGGCGGAGTAGGTGCACTTGCCACAGCTTCTGGAATGGCAGCTCTTACTTATACTATCCTTGGACTAGCTCACGCAGGTGATCATGTGGTTGCAGCTTCAACAATCTACGGTGGGACCTTTAACCTGTTGAAAGAAACCCTTCCTCGTTACGGAATCACCACAACTTTTGTTGATATTGATCATTTAGAAGAAGTGGAAGCAGCGATTAAAGACAATACCAAACTTGTTTTGATTGAAACTTTGGGTAATCCAGTTATCAACATTCCTGATATTGAAAAAATAGCTGAAATTGCCCACAAACATCAAATTCCTTTGGTTGCTGATAATACTTTTGCAACACCATATCTCATTAATGTCTTTTCACACGGTGTAGATATCTCAGTTCACTCGGCTACTAAGTTTATCGGAGGACACGGTACAACAATCGGTGGTGTTATCGTTGATAGTGGGAAGTTTGACTGGGCAGCTTCAGGGAAATTCCCTCAATTTGTCAATGAAGATCCAAGCTACCATAATTTGAGCTATACTCGAGATGTAGGTGCTCAGACCTTTTATCGTTGCTGCTCGCGTGCAATTGCTTCGCGATATGGGAGCTGCCCTTTCACCATTTAACTCATTCTTGCTCCTACAAGGTCTTGAAACACTATCTCTCCGTGTTGAACGCCATGTGCAAAACGCTGAGAAAATCGTTGATTTCCTTGTGAACCATCCGAAAGTTGAAAAAGTTAATTATCCAAAATTAGCTGATAGCCCTTACCATGCCTTAGCGGAGAAATATTTACCAAAAGGTGTTGGTTCAATCTTTACCTTCCACGTTAAGGGCGGAGAAGCAGAAGCTCGTAAGGTAATTGATAGCTTAGAAATCTTTTCAAACCTTGCAAACGTAGCAGATGCCAAATCATTGGTCGTTCATCCAGCAACTACAACGCATGCTCAATTGTCTGACTCTCGATCTAGAAGCAAAGAGGAGTAACTAAAAATCAAATTCGTCTATCAATTGGACTAGAAAATGTCGAAGATTTGATTGAAGATTTGCGTCTTGCACTTGAAAAAATCTAAAAATAACTAGTTTTTATCAAATTAAGCATCCTTCTCACGAATAATAAAGTGAGGAGGATTTTTATGTATAGTATTTCATTTCAAGAAGATTCGCTTTTACCAAGAGAGAGACTAGTAAAAGAAGGAGTAGAAGCACTCAGCAACCAAGAATTACTGGCAATATTACTAAGGACAGGCACAAAACAGGCCAATGTTTTTGAAATAGCACAGAAGGTCTTAAATCAGATGACATGTTTAACTGACCTAAAAAGAATGAGTCTACAGGAATTGCAGACTCTATCGGGTATTGGACGTGTTAAGGCTATCGAATTACAAGCCGTTATTGAATTAGGCTACCGTATCCATAAAAGGGAAACAGTGGAAATGGAGAGTATTCTTAGCAGTCGTAAATTAGCTAAAAAGATGCAGTCTGAGCTTGGAGATAAAAAACAAGAGCACCTAGTGGCGCTCTATCTGAATACTCAAAATCAAATCATTCACCAGCAGACCATTTTTATCGGGTCTGCCACGAGAAGCATTGCTGAACCGAGAGAAATTCTCCACTACGCTTTGAAGCATATGGCAACATCTGTGATTCTGGTTCATAATCATCCATCAGGAGCAGTAGTTCCTAGCCCCAATGATGACCATGTTACGAAGCTTGTTAAAGAAGCCTGCGAATTAATGGGATTGGTCTTATTGGACCATTTAATTGTCTCTCATTCTGATTATTTTAGTTACCGTGAGAAGACAGATATGATATAAAAAACCTGTAAATGATACAGGTTTTATAATTCATTGACGACATAGTCGAAAAGTGTTTTATCTTTGGGGCGATTTTCAAAGAGAAATTCAGGATGCCATTGAACCCCAAGATAAGGGAAGCCATCCGTAGTTGTAACAGCTTCGATAATACCATCCTCAGGATCATGAGCTACAACCTTAAGATTAGGAGCTAAATCTTTGATGCTCTGATGGTGGAAAGAATTGATATGAGAGATTTTCCATAGATTTCTCTTAGAATAGTATCTGGTTCGGTGACAAGTCGCTGAGTGGTGTATTCAGCGGAAGTATCTTGCCAACGATCTTCGATATCTTGATAAAGAGACCCACCCATGGCTACGTTAAAGAGTTGAGTACCACGACAGACAGAAAAAATAGGTTTATTTTGCTTGATTGCTTCATTAATGAGGGCTAACTCAAAAATATCACGTTGAAGGTGGTAATCGTCGCTATCAATAGCTTTGGGCTCACCATAGTATTTAGGGTCAACATTTTGTCCACCAGTTAAAATAAGTTTATCAATTAAACTAATGTAGTAACTGGCCATTTCTTCATCGCCAATCGGTAGGATAATGGGTATACCTCCAGCTTCCTTAACTCCTTCAGCAAAGCCTTTTGTAGCATAACTCATCAGCAAGATCATCATCTGATGTGGGGCTTTCTTCCTGTAATCCCAATAACTGGTTTTTCATAAATCACCTGCTTTCTAATCCTCTCGCATGAAATAGAGGAGGGTTTGAAGTTCGCTAGTAAGATCGACATACTGAACAACTACGTCTTTAGGAAGATGTAGGTGAACAGGAGAAAAACTGAGGATACCTTTGATACCAGCATCAACCAAAAGTTCCGCAACTTCTTGAGATTTAACACTAGGAACAGTAAGAATAGCAGTTTTAACATCACTATCCTTAATTTTATCCTTTATTTGAGAGATTCCATAGATTGGAACACCGTCGGGTGTCTTGGTACCAACCTCAGGATGATCATCTAGGTCAAAAGCCATGATGATTTTCATCTTGTTACGCTCATGAAAGCGGTAGTGGAGGAGGGCATGTCCCATATTTCCGATACCCACAAGCATAACATTGGTAATAGAATTATCATTTAAAAGATCAGCGAAAAAGTTCATGAGCTTTTTGACATCATAGCCAAATCCACGACGTCCAAGTTCGCCAAAGTAAGAGAAGTCACGACGAACAGTGGCAGAGTCAATTCCAATCGCTTCTGCAATTTGTTTGGAATTAGCTCTTTCAATTTTCTCGGCATTAAATCTTTTAAAAATACGGTAATAGAGAGAAAGTCTCTTTGCTGTTGCTTTTGGAATAGCAGACTGTTTTTCTTTCGATAAAAATCACAACCTTTCTATCTACTATTTTATAGAAAGCTTGTGAAAAATTGGCAAACTAATAACGACTAAGAAAAATCTTAGTTTAGGTATTTTCGTGATAGGTTGTTAAAAACGATAAAGATTTCCAAGAAGACCTTGATAGATTTCAACCCCATTGTGGGTCAGTGATGACAACAGTCGTATCAGGAAGCGTCACACAGCCTGATAGAGAAAGCATAAGAGCTTTCATAGTCTTCGTATTCTTGAATACGCTCTACTTGATAGGCATCTTTATAAGTTAATCGAAACATAACAAGCTTCTATCTTTCACTTTTTGTAAATATGCCACGTTCAACCAGGCTATCCATCAAAAAGTAGAATTTCTCTTGGTGGATATGAGTTTCTTCTGATTTGAAGATATCAACCAAACGTAGACCAAATTTATCAGTGATATTGATTTTTACACCAGTTAAGTCTTTGTTGATGATAATCTTAAGTTGGAATCCTTCTCCACTATTTGGAACTTTTTCAAGTAGACGCGTTAATCATAGTTACCAACTTTAGTTTCAAAAAGTATTATCTTTTAAGCGTAAATTTTTTTACAGTTGGACTAAGTGTGTATTCGTAACGACAATTTTTAAGTTTAATCGTTTGTTCAAATGCCATTAAGTTTATCCTCCGATGATATTTTTAATAGTTTTAGCAAGAGTAATCATTTCTTGTTCTGTATTTTGAGGTGAAATGCTGACGCGTACAGACTCGTGTAAGTGAGGAGATTCTTTCTCCGTAGAAGGCTTGAAGAACATGACTGACCTGAACAACACCAGCTGTACAAGCAGAACCTGTTGAAATAGAAATACCTTCAAGGTCTCAAACGAAGTAGTAGCAGTATCGTTGCGTTGTCCCGGAAAACCGATATTTAGGACATAAGGGAGTTGCTCTTTACCTTGATTGAGATAATAGGTTGATCCAGCCATTTCAGTTAGAAAAACTTTCTGTAGTTTTTGAACTTTATTAAAGTTAGCCTCTATATGATCTATATCGTCCTTAAGAGCTGTAACCATACCTATAATTGCGGGAAGGTTTTCTGTCCCTGCTCTTTTTCTGTTCTCGATCTCCACCATGTAGGTAAGGATCAAAATCTGTAAAAGCAGCGTATAGGAAACCGATACCCTTTGGACCGTGAAATTTATGAGCAGAAGCACTGAGGAAATCTATCCCTAGTTCTTCAGGAAGAATCTCTAGCTTACCGACAGCTTGAACAGCATCTACATGATAAGCTGCTGAATGGACTTTTAAAATCTGACCAATTTCAGCGATTGGTAAAAGAGTACCTGTTTCATTGTTAACATACATAGTTGAAACGAGAATAGTATCTTCACGCAGTGCTTTTTGACTCGATCCCGCCGTGATTTCTTGATTGTCGGGTTTTAAAATAGTCACTTCAAACCCAAAATTTTCCACCAGATATTCAATTGGTTCAAGCACAGCGTGATGCTCGATAGCAGTAGTAATAATGTGTTTTCCGCGATTTTGATGACGAAGACAGTAGCCGATAATAGCTGTATTATTACTTTCTGTACCACCCGAAGTGAAGAAAATGTGTTGGGACTTTGTACCTAGTATACATGCTAACTCTTGACGGGCTTCACGTAATAATTTTCCTGCTTGACGCCCATGACCATGAATACTAGAAGGATTGCCATAAGTCTCCTGCATGACTTGAGTCATTGCTGAGATAGCTGCAGATGACATGGGTGTCGTAGCAAAGATTATCTAAATAAATCAAAAACTCACCTAATTTCTATTTAAATTTAAATAGTGGACTAACTGGTTTTCTTTCATGAATACGAACCATGGCATCACCAATCAGTTCGCTTGCGGTAATATACTGAACATTCTTAGGTTTTTTACTTTCTGTCAATACAGAATCTGTAACCAAGATTTCCTTGATATTTGTTGCATCCAGTAAGTCTGCAGCACCGTCAACGAAAAGTCCATGACTTGATACTGCGTAAATGTCAGTTGCTCCGTCGCGCTCTAAGATCTTAGCGGCTTCAGAGAAGGTACGACCAGTGATAAGAATGTCATCAATCAGGATTGCCTTCTTACCTTCAACATCACCGATAATGTAACCTTGACTGCGTTTAGAATCATCTTGTGCATAATCAATAATTGCAATCGGAGCATCCAAATATTCTGCGAGACTACGAGCACGTTTTACACCAGAGTTTTTAGGACTAACAACAACCACATCTGAACCAGTCAAACCTTTATCGCAGTAGTGTTTTGCAAAAAGTGGAATTGTGTAGAGGTTATCAACTGGAATATCAAAGAAACCTTGAACCTGAACGGCATGAAGGTCTAGAGTCAATACGCGACTAACTCCAGCTTTTACCAACATATTAGCAACAAGTTTAGCTGTAAGAGGCTCGCGAGAAGAAGCGATACGGTCTTGACGTGCATAACCAAAATAAGGCATAACAACATTTATTGTATTTGCACTAGCGCGAACACAAGCGTCGACCGTGATTAAAAGTTCCATTAAATGATTGCTAACGGGATAAGAAGTAGACTGAATGATGTAAACATCATATCCACGTACACTTTCTTCAATGTTAACTTGGATTTCGCCATCAGAGAACTGACGAGAAGATAATTTTCCAAGTGGAACACCTGCAGCATCTGCAATCTTTTGAGCAATTTCATGATTGGATGAAAGTGAAAAAAGCTTCATATTTTTTGTATCTGACATTGATAAACCGTCCTCTATAAACTATGTGAATCAGCAAAAAAACAAATTTTAAGGAAAGTGTTTTCTTTCGCAGATTCAATTATTTTTTTATCTCTTCTATTTTTATCAAAAAGAAGATTATTTCAGTAATTTTTCATATTTTCTATAAATCTCACTAATTTTGAAGGAGCTTTCTTATATTGGATTTCATTCGCACATAAAAACTCTTGAAAATCCAGGTTACCTTGGTCGCTGTTTTCTACTTCCAATTCAAGTTCATAATCAACAATATCGAAGTAATGGCTTTGGTCAAGCGCCATGAGTCCAATAGCTGTTTCTTTTTCGTAACGAACAGTAGTTAGGCAACCTAAAACCACCCAACCACTTGTTGAAAGTCCACGGCTAGTTAGTTCTTCTAGAATCATCCCCTGAGGGAGTTTACATTTTTCAAGACAATATTTAGCTTCCTCAAGAGTAACGGATTGGTTGTATTCCATATTTCCGACTTCTTGAGGAATCTTAATAGTCAGTTCGGCGCTTGTATCGAACGTACGAATGCGCATAGCAATTTTATGATGTCGAAGATAAAAATCAGGCGTATCTAAGTAGTAATTTCTTTGTGTAACAGGAGTGACTTCTGAAAATTGAGCTAGCAATCGATCATATTCTTCTTTACTGAGAAGTGTTTTCATTTCTATTTCTAAATGTTTCATTTTTACAACCTTTTCTTTATATTTGAAAGCGATTTATGGTATAATAAGCATTGTATTTATTGTATATGATTTTCATGAGAAAATCAAAAACTAGATAAATTAAACTGCATAGAGAATTGGACGTAAGAGTTATATGATTACAGAATGGGAAGAATTTTTAGATCCTTACATTCAAGCTGTCGGAGAATTAAAAATAAAACTCCGAGGAATCCGAAAACAATACAGAAAACAAAACCGACATTCTCCAATCGAGTTTGTCACGGGTCGGGTTAAACCGATTGAAAGTATCAAAGAAAAAATGGCACGACGGGGTATTGGCTATGACACACTTGAACAGGATTTGCAAGATATTGCAGGTTTACGTGTCATGGTTCAATTTGTAGACGACGTAAACGAGGTTGTTTCTATCCTTCGTAAAAGACAGGATATGAGAGTTGTTCAAGAACGTGATTACATTACTCATCGAAAGGCATCGGGTTATCGTTCTTACCATGTGATTATTGAGTATATGGTTGATACGATTTACGGTGCAAAAACCATTCTAGTTGAGATTCAAATTCGTACCTTGGCTATGAACTTTTGGGCTACAATCGAGCATTCTCTCAATTATAAATATCAAGGAGATTTCCCAGAGGAAATCAAGGAACGACTTGAAATTACAGCCAGAATTTCACATCAGCTAGACGAAGAAATGAGTAAAATACGTGCTGATATCCAGGAAGCACAAGCACTCTTTGATCCTTTGCACAGAAAGTTAAATGACGGGGTAGGAAACAGTGACGATACCGATGAAGAATACAGGTAAACGAATTGACCTAATTGCCAACCGTAAACCTCAGAGTCAGAAAGTTCTATTCGAGTTAAAAGACCGATTAAAAAAGAATAATTTTATCCTAAATGATAAAAATCCAGATATCGTCGTCTCTATTGGTGGAGATGGGATGTTGTTGTCTGCTTTTCATAAGTATGAAAACCAACTGGATAAGGTTCGTTTTGTTGGGGTTCATACAGGACATTTAGGTTTTTATACGGATTATCGTGATTTTGAGTTGGACCAATTAGTTACAAATTTACAGTTGGATAATGGTGCTCAAGTGTCTTATCCACTCTTAAGTGTCAAAATATTTCTCGAAAATGGTGAAGTCAAGTCTTTCCGAGCACTAAATGAAGCTAGCATTCGTCGAGCGGATCGAACTATGGTTGCTGATGTCATTATTAACCATGTTCCCTTCGAACGCTTTCGTGGTGACGGCCTAACAGTTTCAACGCCAACAGGCAGCACAGCCTATAATAAATCACTCGGTGGAGCAGTACTGCACCCGACCATAGAGGCCCTACAATTGGCTGAAATTGCTAGTTTGAACAACCGAATCTACCGCACACTTGGTTCATCAATTATTGTTCCAAAAAAAGACAAGATAGAATTGATACCAACACGAAATGACTATCACACAATCTCAATTGATAATAGTATTTATTCTTTCCGAAATATTGAGAAAATAGAGTATCAGATTGATCACCACAAGATCCATTTTGTAGCTACGCCAAGCCACACCAGTTTTTGGAATCGTGTCAAAGATGCCTTTATTGGTGAGGTGGACGAATGAGGTTTCAGTTTATTGCCGACGAACATGTCAAGGTCAAAACCTTTCTGAAAAAACATGAAGTTTCAAAAGGGTTACTTGCCAAGATTAAGTTTCGAGGTGGTGATATTCGAGTAAACGGGCATCCGCAGAATGCAACCTATCTCTTAGATATCGGAGATGAAGTCGTCATTGATATTCCGCCAGAGGAAGGATTCGAGACACTTGAAGCAATTGATTATCCTCTAGATATTCTATTTGAAGATGATCATTTCTTGATTATCAACAAACCCTTTGGAGTCGCTTCAATCCCTAGTGTCAATCATTCCAATACCATTGCCAACTTTATTAAGGGCTACTATGTAAAACAAAACTATGAGAATCAGCAGGTTCATATTGTGACTCGGCTTGATAGAGATACCTCTGGATTGATGCTTTTTGCTAAACACGGCTATGCGCATGCCAGATTAGACAAGCAATTGCAAAAAAAAGCTATTGAAAAGCGTTATTACGCCCTAGTTAAGGGAGATGGTCATCTGGAACCTCAGGGAGAAATCATCGCTCCGATAGCCCGAGATGAAGATTCTATCATCACTCGACGAGTAGCAAAGGGTGGAAAATATGCCCATACATCCTATCAAATCGTGGCAACTTATGGGAATATTCACTTAGTTGATATTCGTCTCCACACCGGGAGAACCCACCAGATTCGGGTTCATTTCTCGCATATTGGATTTCCATTACTTGGAGATGATCTTTATGGGGGAAGCTTAGAACATGGCATAGAGCGCCAGGCTCTACATTGCCATTACTTATCGTTCTATCATCCTTTCTTAGAAGAGCAGTTAGAGCTAGAATGCCCACTGCCGGATGATTTCGACACACTTATTACACAGTTATCAAATAATAATTTATCTTAAAAGGAGTCAAAACTCATGGAAGTTTTTGAAAGTTTGAAAGCCAACCTAGTTGGTAAAAATGCACGCATCGTTCTACCTGAAGGTGAAGAACCACGTATCCTACAAGCAACGAAGCGTTTGGTTAAAGAAACAGAAGTTATCCCTGTACTCCTAGGAAACCCTGACAAAATTAAAATCTATCTCGAAATCGAAGGAATTACAGAGGGTTACGAAGTCATCGATCCAGAACATTACCCACAATTTGAAGATATGGTAGCTTCACTTGTTGAACGTCGTAAAGGAAAAATGACAGAAGAAGAAGCGAGAGAAGTACTCATCAACGATGTTAACTACTTTGGTGTTATGTTAGTTTATATGGGCTTGGTTGATGGTATGGTTTCAGGAGCTATTCACTCTACAGCTTCAACAGTTCGACCAGCTCTTCAAATCATTAAGACTCGTCCTAATGTGAGCCGTACATCAGGTGCCTTCCTCATGGTCCGTGGTAGTGAACGTTACTTGTTTGGTGACTGTGCTATCAACATTAACCCAGATGCTGAAGCCCTAGCTGAAATTGCGATTAACTCAGCTATCACTGCAAAAAAATGTTTGGTATCGAACCCAGATTGCTATGCTTAGCTATTCAACTAAAGGCTCAGGTTTTGGCGAAAGTGTTGATAAGGTAGTGGAAGCTACTAAAATCGCACACGACTTGCGTCCTGACCTTGAAATTGATGGTGAGTTGCAATTTGATGCAGCCTTTGTTCCCGAAACTGCAGCTCTTAAAGCTCCTGGAAGCAACGTAGCTGGACAAGCTAATGTCTTCATCTTCCCTGGTATTGAAGCAGGTAACATTGGTTACAAGATGGCAGAACGTCTCGGTGGATTTGCTGCAGTTGGACCAGTTTTGCAAGGACTTAACAAAACCAGTAAAATGACCTTTTCACGTGGATGTAACTCTGACGATGTTTACAAACTAATCTATTACAGCAGCGCAAGCTGTTCAACAATAAGAATGGTATCCCTCTTTCCCTCATGGTAAAGGGGGATTTCCCTTTTTTAAAGACATCATTCATCTGCAAAATTAGCCAAAATATGGTAAAATAGTCAGTAATCATCTATGTTTTATAGAATAAGTTTGTATGAAGAAAAAGGAAATAAAATGGCAACTATTCAATGGTTTCCTGGACACATGTCCAAAGCACGTCGTCAGGTTCAGGAAAATTTAAAATTTGTTGATTTTGTGACAGTTTTAGTAGATGCACGTTTGCCCTTGTCTAGTCAAAATCCGATGCTGACTAAAATCATCGGGGACAAACCAAGACTATTGATTCTAAACAAGGCAGACCTTGCAGACCCAGCATTAACAAAAGAGTGGCGTCAACACTTTGAATCACAAGGTATTCTGACACTTGCTATCAACTCTAAGGAACAAATAACAGTAAAAGTAGTAACGGATGCTGCTAAAAAACTCATGGCAGATAAGATTGCTCGTCAAAAAGAACGTGGAATTCAAATTGAGACCTTGCGTACCATGATTATCGGGATACCAAACGCTGGTAAATCGACTCTGATGAACCGATTAGCTGGTAAGAAAATTGCTGTAGTTGGTAATAAACCAGGTGTGACAAAAGGTCAACAATGGCTCAAAACAAATAAGGATCTTGAAATCTTGGATACTCCAGGGATTCTTTGGCCAAAATTTGAAGATGAAACTGTTGCTCTTAAACTTGCACTCACTGGAGCAATCAAGGATCAGTTGCTTCCAATGGATGAGGTAACGATTTTCGGTCTCAATTACTTTAAAACGCATTATCCTGAAAAGCTTCAAGAACGTTTCAAACAAATGAATCTGGACGATGAGGCTCCAGAAATTATCATGGATATGACGCGTATCCTTGGTTTCCGTGATGATTACGATCGTTTTTACAATCTCTTTGTCAAAGAAGTTCGTGATGGAAAACTTGGTAACTATACCTTAGATACATTGGATGATCTCAATGGCAACGATTAAAGAAATAAAAAGAAGTATTAGCAAAGATAACTGATCTTGAAAGTCCCTTTTTTAAGGAATTTGAAAAAGATTCTCGTTCAGGTGTACAAAAGGAAATTGAAAAGCGTAAAAAGGCTATCCAAGCAGAAATGGATGAAAATCTTCGCTTAGAAGCTATGCTTCGATATGAAAAAGAACTTTACGTTCAGGGGATTAACCTAATTGCAGGTGTAGATGAGGTTGGACGTGGTCCGCTAGCTGGTCCAGTGGTGGCTGCTGCAGTAATTTTACCTCAAAATTGTAAAATTAAAGGTTTAAATGACAGCAAAAAAATTCCTAAGAAAAAACACGAGGAGATTTTTCAAGCCGTTAAGGATAATGCTTTAGCAATCGGTATCGGGATTATGGACAATCATGTCATTGACCAAGTCAATATCTATGAAGCGACGAAACTAGCCATGAAAGAAGCTATTTATCAGCTTGAGCCTCAACCAAAGCACCTCTTGATTGATGCTATGAAGTTGGACTTGCCAATCACTCAGACATCAATCATCAAAGGGGATGCCAACTCCTTATCTATTGCAGCAGCATCGATTATAGCTAAAGTTACCAGAGATAAGATCATGGCTAACTATGATGAAGAATTTCCAGGCTATGATTTTTCTCAAAATGCTGGCTATGGAACTGCTAAGCATCTAGAAGGAATTGAAAAGCACGGTGTCACACCCATTCATCGCACCAGTTTTGAACCTATTAAAACACTTGTTGCGTCAAGTAAAGATAAGAATTGAGAGGGAAAATTATGGGAGAACAGTCGGAAACAATTAGTTCCAAGAAAGAATTCGACTTTGCGTCCAGTACGATTTTAGCTCAAGTAGGGCGAGGTATTATTGTCGGATTAGTCGTAGGAATTATTGTAGGATCATTTCGATTTTTGATCGAAAAAGGCTTTCATATCGTTCAAGGATTTTATCAAGACCAAGAGAATCTGATACTGAATCTATTGATTATTTTATTGTTTTATATGCTAATTTGCTTACTTAGTGCCAAGTTAACGCGGTCAGAAAAAGATATCAAAGGTTCTGGTATTCCTCAAGTTGAAGCGGAGTTAAAAGGTCTCATGTCTCTCAACTGGTGGAGTGTCCTCTGGAAGAAATACATTCTAGGTATCTTGGCCATTATGAGTGGGCTTATGCTCGGTCGAAGGTCCCAGTATTCAGCTAGGTGCCGCTGAGGAAAAGGAATTGCCAAATGGCTCAAGTCTCAGCCCTGTTGAGGAGCGTTCTTTGATTGTTAGCGAGCGTCGCTGGACTTGTCAGCAATCTTTTAATGCACTGATTGCGGGACTCCTATTTGTAGTAGAAGAAGTCTACCATCATTTTTCACGATTCTTTTGGGTTTCTACCTTGGCTGCTAGTCTAGTAGCAAACTTTGTTTCCCTTCTCATCTTTGGCTTAACACCTGTGCTTGATATGCCTGATAATATCCTCTTATGAGTTTGAGTCAGTATTGGATTTTATCTGGTTATGGGATTTTTTCTTGGTTTTTCAGGTTTTCTCATGAAAAAGCTGTTCTAAAATGTCGGAAAAGTATATGATTGGATTGGTCAAAAAATTCATCTAGATAAGGCCTTTCATCCTATTCTAGCTTTTCTTCTTATCATTCCAGTAGGAATCTTCCTACCACAAATACTTGGTGGGGGAAATCAGGTTGTCTTATCCTTAACAGAACAAGATTTTAGCTTCCAAATTCTCTTAATTTACTTCATCATTCGCTTTATATGGAGCATGATTAGTTACGGAAGTGGACTTCTGGTGGAATTTTCCTACCTATTTTAGCTTTAGGATCCTTACTTGGTGCTCTAGTCGGTGTTATTTGTGTCAATCTTGGCCTTGTTAGCCAACAGCAATTCCCTATCTTTGTGATTCTTGGAATGAGTGGCTATTTTGGGGCTATCTCAAAAGCACCTTTGACAGCTATGATTCTTGTGACTGAGATGGTCGGAGATATCCGTAATCTCATGCCTTTAGGGATGGTTACCCTAGTTGCTTATATTGTTATGGATCTGCTCAAAGGGGCGCCCGTCTATGAAGCCATGCTAGAAAAAATGTTACCTGAATCAGCAACTGATGATGGAGAAATTACCCTAATTGAAATTCCAGTTTCAGATAAAATTGCTGGTAAGCAGGTACATGAACTCAATTTACCACACAACGTACTCATCACAACCCAAGTACATAATGGGAAAAGTAAGACAGTTAATGGATCTACAAGGATGTATCTAGGTGATATGATTCATCTCGTGATTCCAAAAAGTGAAATTGGAAAAGTGAAAGATTTATTGTTGTAGAATTAGTTGTTTACATAACTTATGTTATGTCATAAATATAATTGGTCATTAAACATGATATTCCAAAACCGATTCTCAGTGCTGAGAATCGGCTTTTTTATTGTTTTTTTCATAATAGATTATAGTATAATAAGAAAAAGGAGAATAGCTTAAATGAATAATTCCAGCAATAAAAAAATCCATAAAAGACTACTAATCGCTTTGTTACTCGCAACCATCGCTGTAGGAGGTGTTTTTATGTTTAGTATGTTAGGAAAATCCCAAGAAGAGCGTCGAAATAGAGAGTATGAAGTCAGTTTGGTAAACGCCTTAAAGAATTCCTACCAAGGGATTGAAGGGATTAAGATTACGGAACCTTATTATAGTGAGAAGCCAGGATCATGGTCTTGTGATATTGAAATAAAGTTCAGTGATAATCAAATGATAACTTATGGAATTAATCACAGATTAACTTATAAAGAAAACCACGATGGCCTTATGAAAGGAGATACTGATGAAGAAATTAATCAACAATGGTTCAAACTAAAAAAACACATTGGTAAAACTGAATCTACTGTATTAGTGCAGTATTCTAATGGTGAAACAGGAGAGCAATAATGATATTTAATTATACAGATTATCAACTTAATGAATTAAACCATTGGAAGAATGTATATAGTGTCAAAGCTGAATATACTGAGAGGAATAAAAATAACAATGAGTAAAGACAGATTAAGAAAAAGCTATAAACCATTATTCATAGTTTTACTACTCGCAACAATCACAGCAGGAGGTGTTTTTATGTTTAGTATGTTAGGAAAGTCTCAAGAAGAACGTCGGAATAGAGAGTATGAAGTTAGTTTGGTCAATGCTTTAAAGAATTCCTACCAAGGGATAGAAAAGATCAAAATTTCTAATCCAGAATATACAACCCCTCCGGGCGACTGGTCTTGTGATGTAAATATTCTATTTTCAGATAAAGTAAAACTAGAATACCGTGTTGGCCACTCTTTAAATGAAGTTGAAAATTATAATGGTTTTGTTAATGGAAAAACAAATAAAAGAAATAAACGACCAGTGGGAAATATTGAATTCTCATAAAGGGAAAACAACATCTTTAGTTACTATATATTATTCGGATAAAGAAAAAGGAGTACAGTAGTGGTTTTCACTTATACAGATAAACAACTTAATGAATTAAATCAAGGGAAAAATGTTTATAGTGTAAATTCTGAGTATGCTGAGAGAAATGGAGATAACAATGAGTAAAGACAGATTAAGAAAAAGCTATAAACCATTATTCATAGTTTTACTACTCGCAACCATCACAACAGGAGGTGTTTTTATGTTTAACATGTTAGGAAAATCCCAAGAAGAGCGTCGAAATAGAGAGTATGAAGTAAGTTTGGTCAATGCTTTAAAAAATTCTTATGAAGGGATTGAGGAGATTAAAATTTCCAATCCAGAATATACAAGCCCTCCAGGTTCGTGGTCTTGTGATGTAGAAATAAAATTTAATGATGAAAGAAAAACTAACTATAGGATAGGTCATGGACTTCATGATAAAAAGAATTATCAAGGATCATTGACCAATGAGAAAAGGCAATTCCTTAACAATTACAAAGGTGTGACTGACTTAAAAGTAATTGTTACATATTCAGATAATAGCACAGGAGAACAATGATGACATTTTCCTATACAGATGAGCAGTTAAATAGTTTAAATCAAGATTTTGCTGTTTATAGTGTGAACGAAGAGTTTTCAAGTAGAAAAAGGAGAAAAACTCACATGATTAATTCTGGAATTAAAAAAAGTCATAAAAGATTACTAATCGTTTTGTCACTCGTAGCCATCACAGCAGGAGGTGTTTTTATGTTTAGTATGTTAGGAAAGTCTCAAGAAGAGCGTCGAAATAGAGAGTACGAAGTCAGTTTGGTTAATGCTTTAAAAAATTCCTATGAAGGGATAGAAGAAATCAAAATTTCCAATCCAACATATACGAATCCTCCTGGCGACTGGTCTTGTAAGGTTGATATTTTGTTTGAAGATGGAGAAAAAATATTCTATGGAATTCCACATAACTTAGATGATAAAGAAAATTATAATGGTCGTATGACTTATGGACAGCGAGATTTTCTTAACCTAAGAAAAGGAATAACAACTAATACAGTTACGGTTACATACTCTAACAAAGAAAGAGGGGAGCAGTAATGGTATTTAATTATACTGATAAACAACTCACTGAATTAAACCATGGGAAGAATGTAAATAGTGTCAATGCTGAATATGCTGAGAGGAATAAAAATAACAATGAGTAAAGACAGATTAAGAAAAAGCTATAAACCATTATTCATAGTTTTACTACTCGCAACAATCACAGCAGGAGGTGTTTTTATGTTTAGTATGTTAGGGAAATCTCAAGAAGAACGTCGGAATAGAGAGTACGAAGTAAGTTTGGTAAATGCCTTAAAGAATTCTTATCAAGGGATAGAAGAGATTAAGATTTCCAATCCAGAATATACAAGCCCTCCAGGTTCGTGGTCTTGTGATATAGAAATTAAGTTTAAAGATGAAAGAAAAATTAAGTATGGTATTGGATATTCTCTAGACACTGAAGAAATAACAGATGCTTCATTGGAATGGGAAAATAGAGTGATAGATAGACAATTTTTAAATGAGAACAAAGGTAAAACTGCTTCAAAAATTAGGGTAACTTATTCTAATAATGATGAAGGAGAGCAATAATGTCATTTAGTTATACAGATAAACAGCTTAATAATTTAAATGGAGATACTGCAGTTTACAGTGTGAATTCAGAGTTTGCTAGACGAAAACATAAAAAGCTTGTTGTTAGTAAATCTGATTCTGAATTAGCTAGTTACGAAACCAACACCATAACCACCTCTGACGGTCAAGAATTCCGTGTTGTTGCTACTAAGTCTCACAAAGGAACTGGTTTTAATGGACTTGTTTTAGATGCATTTTTCTCTATTCTAGTGTTATTTATCTTTAAATTATAGTAGAATGAAGAAAAGGAGAAGAGCTTAAATGAATAATTCCAACACTAAAAAAAGTCATAAAAAGCTGCTAATCGTTTTGTTACTCGTAGCCATCACAACAGGAGGTGTTTTTATGTTTAGTTTGTTAGGGAAATCTCAAGAGGAGCGTCGGAATAGAGAGTATGAAGTAAGTTTGGTAAACGCCTTAAAGAATTCTTACCAAGGGATTGAGGAGATAACGATTACGAATCCATCGTACAGCTCAATTCCTTCAGACGCTTGGGGGGCGGATGTGAAACTAAAATTTTTTGATGGAACATCTAAAGAACATGTTTTTAGCTTTTGATATAAACTCGAATAAAATTAGGATTGGATTATTTAATAAGAATGATGAAGAATTTCAACGTTTTTAAATTCTAGGCGAGGTTCTACTAATTCAAAAGTTAAAGTTAAATATTCGAATGGTTCAGAAGGGAGCTATGATGAGTACTATACTGATGAAGAATACCAATACGCTCTAAAACAAATGTATCGCATGATGGAACGAAACCGAATCCTTGCAGAAGCTAAGTTAGCCATTACAGCAAAAATCAATTAAAAGATAATTTTAAAAAAAGAAGCTAAAAAGATAGCTTCAGAAACCAAATCATCCATCACGAGCATAAACAGCCAAATGGACACTGCAATTCAAGGTAAAGTTCGCAAGAGTCTTGAAACAAAGATTCCTAACATGTTGCTCAAGTATGATGAAATATAGAAAAATACTCTAAAGAATTTTTGTTACCTTTTTAAAACTAAAAATTTATGTACAATTGACTTAACGTGAGCTAAACCATTGATAAAACTGAATTAGAAGCACAAAGTACATTCTTTAAAGGAGTGTACTTTATTTTTATTTTGTACATTATTTTGAAGTGTTATTTTGTATATTTTCTAGTTCATAACATCATCTGATTTAAGGAATTGATTTGTACATTTTTTACTCTAATAGGTGCAGAAGAAGTAGTGGTTCAATTGTACATTTTTTGCTACTCATTTAAGGTCTTATTGATAGTAAGATATAGATTTTTTCTCGTGGTGCTAGTTAATCTCAAAGTATCTCAGATTATAAGTCAGTACAATTTGCTGCATTCTCAACTGAAGAATATGACGAGCTACTTGAAGCAATCAAAAAATCCCTATAAAGGGATATTTTTATACCTATAATACCTTGTGCAAAATAGTCGTATATATCAAAATCAGAGTCACGTTACCAACTATTAGACCAAAAGTCGCAAGCAAGGTCTTTGCTGTACCCGGCTTAAAATCTGCACTAATTGAATATGGCCAAAAGCATATCATTGGAAAAACGGCTATTAACACGCATACATAGGTAGGAAAGCTTGTCCAAAGAAAGCGTGTCGTCTCTAACCAGTGACCCCATGAAGGTATCACTATTTTGCTTATAGTGAAAAGTATGCATATAAGGTGGACCACTAGAAGATAAATAGCATACTTTGTCTTACTTATTACTTTTTTATTTTTCATTTTGCCTAATTATCCCTGCAAATTCTTCTATCGCTCTGCTGCAATATTAGAACTAAAATTAAAATTAACTATATCATTATTCGAATCAAGGTCTAAATTCATAAAATAATGATTCCAAAAGAATTCATTGTTACCTGCTCCCCACTGCACGCCATAATGACCCAAATATTCATCTCTTGGCTCGCTTGGAGTCAGCCATATTTTTTTCCCAAATACTTTCGTGAACTCGTTTTCGTCAAGTTTCTTTAGCAAATCTATACCATCTATATTATATGAGATTCCATATTTTTGGGCAACAGCTGTGCACTCAGAATCAAAGCAAACCTGCGTAACTACACAGTCCTTCAGCTCCGTATTCTTTTTCTTATCTCCGTAAACACCTATACATCCGAGAACTACATTCTTCTTTACAAGAAGATAGGTAGATCGCGTAACTGCTGAGTCATATGACTTAAAGCCGTTTGGTACACTAACCTCAGTTCCTTGGTATTTAGTATAGCTCCCCGTTGTCAAAAGCTCGTTATAATTAGGATAATCATGTTTACCATTTGATACATATATATCATACCCCTTATCCATCAAATCCGAAATCTTAGTCTCTGTAAGATGAATTTCAGTTCCGTCAATTTTAAGTGGAGGTGCGTTATCAGGTAGACCTATAATTATATATACAAACATCAAAAACACGAATATCATAAGCACTGCAACGATACCCATCCAAGATTTCCCGGTTCTCCTTCGTGCATTGAAAAGCGACATTATAGAAGGCGTGATTATAGCAGCACCAATTGGCGCCGCCCCATGACGGAACATGCTCATGACCTTAAAGGCAATTACAGCGCTAATTAGTATTAAAATTATGTGCACTGCATACTCTCCTACGCTTAGCTTACTCGTCCTAGTCTGATTATTTGCTGGGGCATCGTACACTGGAACACCGTTCTCAAAGGTGTTCTTCATTCTAAAACGCAGCCAAAACAATATTCCAATAAACACAAATGCCAAGAACACTAGCATTCCGATAAAAACTAATTTTTCCATCTGTAACCTTTTCTCTGACCTAATTATCGTCCATCAAAATTCATATCTAGTCTACCACATTTTGAAATTGTTTTACAATATTTACATACTTGTGCACGAATCAAAAATGTATACAAGCTTTTCAGAGTATTTATTCTTTACCACCTCTTTTCCGCTATGTTAAAATTGTAGTAAGTTTAATACTTGTTTTATTCTAAACGTGCGCATCATTTTAGCGCAAAAAACAAATTTAATTTCGTTGTTTCTGTAGTTAACTTTTTTATCGAAGTAATTCAGGAGTCCTATATTCAATATGAAGTTAGGAGACCTTATGGGAAATCCAAAATAGAAAGTAAAAGTCTGATTTAAATTAAGTAAGAGATTAGCTAACTAGTTTAAGTCAAATATAGCACGGCCATGATGCATGAGCCGTGTTTTTGTATGAATGTACAATTGAAAAACTTTTAGTTTTCACTTAAATAAAGTACATTTTACAGAAGATGAACAGCTTTAAAAATTTCCAGTATTCACTTAAATAAAGTACATAATTGAGTATAATTGGCTTAAAAAATTTTTTTGGTTACGAATAAATAGGTTATCCATTCCTATATAGCCCTCTATAACATCTTTCCGAAAAACTATAATTTTCTTGAAAAATATATCTGACTATGCTATACTACTAGTATAGAAAGATTTGGAGAAAAACATGAAACGCGAGATTTTGTTAGAACGTATTGATAAACTTAAACAAGTCATGCCCTGGTATGTTCTAGAATATTACCAATCAAAACTGGCCGTTCCATATAGTTTTACGACCTTGTACGAATACTTAAAGGAATACGATCGATTTTTCACCTGGGTCTTGGAATCTGGTATATCAGATGCTGACACCATGGCTAATATCCCTTTAGAGGTTCTGGAGCACATGACCAAGAAAGACATGGAATCTTTTATTCTTTACTTACGTGAACGTCCTCTGCTCAATGCCAATACGACGAAAAATGGGGTTTCCCAAACAACCATTAACCGTACCCTTTCGGCACTTTCTAGCCTTTATAAGTATTTGACTGAGGAAGTTGAAAACGAGCATGGGGAACCTTATTTCTACCGTAATGTCATGAAGAAGGTTGCGACCAAGAAAAAGAGAGAAACCTTGGCGGCCCGAGCTGAAAATATCAAGCAAAAACTCTTTTTAGGTGATGAAACAGAAGGTTTCCTCAACTATATCGACCAGGAATACCCTCAAACACTCTCAAATCGAGCCTTATCATCCTTTAACAAGAATAAGGAGCGAGATTTAGCCATCATTGCCCTTCTTCTTGCTTCTGGTGTTCGTCTCTCTGAAGCAGTTAACCTTGACCTTCGAGATCTCAACCTCAAAATGATGGTCATCGATGTTACTCGTAAGGGTGGAAAGCGCGACTCAGTCAATGTGGCTGCCTTTGCTAAGCCTTATTTAGAGCAATATCTCGCTATTCGAGACAAACGCTATAAGACAGAAAAGACTGATACAGCCCTCTTCTTAACCTTGTATCGAGGTGTTCCAAACCGAATCGATGCTTCTAGTGTTGAAAAAGTGGTCGCTAAGTATTCTGAAGACTTCAAAGTCCGAGTAACCCCCCATAAACTTCGCCATACATTAGCGACTCGTCTTTATGATGCCACCAAGTCACAGGTTTTGGTCAGTCATCAACTAGGACATGCTAGCACACAAGTTACCGACCTGTATACCCATATTGTCAATGACGAACAGAAAAACGCCTTGGATAGCTTATAAAATACATAATATAAATTATGTAATGTTTTAGTGTAAAAAAAGAGCGTAGATTTTTTTATCGAATCTTACGCTCTTTTATTCTTTCTATAAAAATTCGATCCAATAATTACGGTGTGGCTCAATAATAACTGGTTTTCCCAAAAATGATTTTATATAGGTCAAGTTTGCAGGGGTGACCGGTCTTTTTTCATCATTGAATTTCTCTGCACTCTCTTCTGTTAGAAAGCATTTAACAGCTTCATATGGTGTACCATCGCCCGCTATTCGATCAATTCCTAAATAAGCAATTTCATCACCGGCTTTTGGAATATCGGTAAATAGTTTACCAATAAAAAAACCGTCTTATCTTTCATTAATTCATAAGCCTTACTATTTTCCAGTCTGTTATTCGCTGCAGCGTACATAATACAAAAACTGTCCACAATATCTTTCAAAGGCATTAATTCTTCTTTGCTGACTATAATTTCGTCGGGAGCAAGTCCACCAATGATTAAGTTTTTATAATGAGGTTGCTGAATGATATTATCTAAAGCCATTCCTAATGGTAGTTGGACAGCTTGATAACCTAATGGTTCTAGCTCTTGCTTTTTCCGGTCAAGGTGTTCTTGTGTAATACTGACATTTAAATCGTAAGGACTGGAAGATTTTTGCTTGCTAAAAAAAGCCACTACTATACGATCTAACTGTTCAAATAGACCAAGTTTTTCCATTGGAATTTTCATCATCAAATATGATCCCCTTTTTGTTCAGATTTCCTCTTTATTCTACTCTCATTATTTTTGAATATCAAGTCTAAGATAAAAGATATCCATGTTAAATGAATATCTTTTACATTATTCAACAACAGCTTCAGCAATTTCTTCTGCAGTAATTCCTGCGAAGTAACGGCCTAAGTTAATAGTTTGAAGTGCTTTAAGAACATCTTCACGTTCGTATTTAATGCCACGAAGGACATCTTCTACTGCTGCTACGTCTTCGATACCAAAGAAGTCTCCATAAATCTTGATATCTTGAATTTTTGACTCAATAACATTAGCAAAGATTTCAACCTTACCGCTTGGGAATTTAGTTCCACGACGGACGTTGTATTCAGGTGATTTCCCATAGTTCCAGTCCCAAGTTCCAAACTTAGTTTCTTTGATGCGATTGATTTCAGCCAATTCTTCATCTGAGAATACATACTCAGTCATCTCAGGGTATTCTTTTTCATGTATTCCAAGAGTAAATCACGGAATTCTTCAACAGTGATCTTTTCTGGCAACTCATCGATAATATTCGTTACTCGAGCACGGACTGATTTAACCCCTTTTGATTCAAACTTATCTTTAGACACTTTAAGTGCGTTAGCTAGGACTGACAAATCCACGTCAAAGAGAAGACAACCATGGTGCATGATACGGCCATTGATATAGGCTTGTGCATTTCCACAGAATTTCTTACCGTCTATTTCTAAGTCGTTACGGCCTGTAAATTCAGCTTTAACACCAAGTTCAGCCAAAGTATTGATAACTGGAGTAGAGAAGCTCTTGAAGTCAAAGGCCTTGTTTTCATCTTCTTTTGAAATGATGGTATAGTTTAGGTTGTTCAAATCATGGTAAACAGCGCCACCACCACTGATTCGACGGACTACTTCAATTCCATTTTCACGAACATAGTCACGGTTAATTTCCTCGATGGTATTTTGGTGACGTCCTACAATAATAGATGGTTTGTTGATCCAAAGAAGGAAGATTTGATCTTCATTAAGAAGATGCTTAAAAGCGTACTCCTCTAAAGCAATATTAAAGGCAGTGTCGTTTGAATGATTGATAATGTATTTCATAGTATTTCCAAAAATCTAGTTTTTAAATTCTGTTCATAGCAATCCAATTTTCTAAAGTGGTAAAAAGAAATGTAACGTATTATCGTTACATTTCTCGGAAAAATTGAGACAAGAGGCTCAATTTTTAGGCATGGAACTCTAATAGAGGTCGCTGCCGTCCGTACTACTTTAAGAAAATTTAGATGAAAAACTTATTTATTTTTTCTTAGGTGAATGGATAGCCATTCCAAGAACATCCGCAAATGCTTCGTACATAACTTCAGAGTATGTTGGGTGACCGTGGATTGTCTTAAGCATTTCTTCTACAGTGATTTCCATTTCGATGATGCTTGACGCTTCATTGATCAACTCTGCAGCAGCAGGACCAATGATATGAACACCAAGGATTTCACCATATTTCTTGTCTGCAATGACTTTAACAAATCCTTGAGCAGCATCTGATGCAATTGCACGTCCGTTTGCAGCAAAGTTGAATTTACCGATTTGGACATCGTATTTCTCACGAGCTTGTTCTTCAGTCAAACCAACTGCTGCTACTTCTGGAAGTGTGTAAATAGTCGCAGGAGTCAAGTTCAATTTAGCAACATGGTGATTTCCTTTAAGGGCATTTTTCAGCGACAACTTCACCCATACGGAAGGCAGATGTGCCAACATTTTAGTACCGTTGATATCACCTGGTGCATAGATACCTGGAACAGAAGTTTCCATGTATTCATTAACCTTGATACGACCACGGTCTAACTCAAACTCAACTTCTCCGATACCTTCAAGGTCTGGAACACGGCCGATTGAAAGAAGGGCTTTATTTGCGATGATATCATCTTTTCCTTCAACTTTGATACGAAGTTTGCCATCTTCTTCAATAATTTCTTGAAGTTTAGTACCTGTTAAGATAGTCATACCTTTGCGTTCAAGAATCAAGCGAAGGTTCTTAGATACTTCCGCATCCATTGCTGGGACAATGCGATCCATCATTTCGATAACCGTAACTTTTGAACCGAAGGTCATGAAGGCTTGACCGAGTTCGATACCGACAACTCCACCACCAATGATCACAAGGCTTTCTGGTACTTCATTCATTTCAAGGATATCGTCACTAGTCATAACAAGTGATGATTCCATTCCAGGAACGTTGATTTTGCTTACTTTTGAACCACCAGCAAGGATAATCTTCTTAGTTTCAAGCAATTCAGAACCATTTACCAAGACATTCTTATCTTTAGTAATAGTACCGATACCCTTATGAACATCAACTCCATAGCTACGAAGAAGTCCTGCAACACCACCTACAAGGGTATTGACAACTTTAGATTTTGTTTCTAAAAGTTTTTCCATATCAACAGTGAAGTTAGGATTTTCAATCACGATACCACGATTTGCAGCGTGACCGATATTCTCGATAATTTCAGCGTTGTGAAGGTAAGTTTTAGTTGGGATACATCCGCGGTTCAAACATGTTCCACCAAGTTCAGATTTCTCAACAAGAGCAACCTTACCACCTAATTGAGCTGCTTTAATGGCAGAAACATAACCAGCAGGTCCACCACCAATAACAACGATATCATAAGCATCATCGCTCTTACCATCATCGTTAGAAGCACTTGCTCGCAGGTGCTGGGCTAGCTTCTGGTGCAGCTGCTCCAGCTGTTGGGATATTTTCCCCTTCTTCACCAAGATATCCGATAACTTCAGTAACAGGAACAGTCTCGCCGTCCCCTTTCAGGATAGCGATCAAGTAACCGTCTTCTTCTGCTTCCAATTCCATGCTGACTTTGTCAGTCATGATTTCCAAAAGGATTTCTCCTTCTTTTACAAATTCTCCGACTTTTTTATTCCATTGGACGATTTGTCCTTCTGTCATATCCACGCCGGCTTTTTGGCATAATTACTTCTAAGGCCATATCTTACTTCCTTTATCTATATTTCTAAAAATAAATTCTCTAAACCAACATTGAGATTGGGTTTTCAATTAAAGCTTTCAAGTCTTTCATAAACTTAGCACCAGCCATACCATCTACGACACGGTGGTCAATTGTCAAACCAAGACTCATAATTGGACGAATCACGATTTCACCATTAACAACAACTGGTTTCTCAATTGTTGAGCTAACCCCAAGGATTGCTGAGTTCGGTTGGTTAATGATTGGACCGAATGATTGAACACCAAACATTCCCAAGTTACTGATGGTGAAGGTTGAATTTTTGCAACTCGCTAGGAGCTAGTTTACCATCCAAAGTACGTCCGATAACATCTTTTAAAGGCAACTACCAACTCAGACAAACTCAATTTTTTTCAGCATTATAAACAACTGGCGTCATCAAACCATTATCCATTCCAACAGCCATCGCAAGGTTGACATAGTTGTGAGTAATAATTGTCTTACCGTCTTCTGTCAATGAAGCGTTGATGTATGGGTGTTTCATAAGAGTTTTAACGACTGCAAGTGAAAAGCAAGTCTGTAACAGTGATTTTCTTACCAGTTGCTTCCATGATTGGATCAAGAACTTTCTTACGAAGGGCAAGCATTTCAGACATATCGACATCGTAGTTAAGCGTGAAGGTTGGTGCAGTCAAGTATGACTCAACCATACGTTGAGCAATAACCTTACGCATCGGTGTCATTGGAATACGCTCGATTTCCCCATAAGGAGTTACGTTATCTGGAATTTCTTCCACTTTTTTTCGATCTGAGAAGGTGACTTAATCGTATCGTTTTCAATATTTTCCGGAAGGAAAGCTAAAACATCCTTCTTCATAATCTTGCCACGATGACCAGTTCCTTGGATTTCCTGCCATGCAATGTTATGTTCAAGGGCAATTCGTTTTGCAAGTGGTGAAATGCGAACCACATTAGTGTCTTTATATGTTTCCACGTCTTCTTTGTGGACACGACCGTTTGCGCCTGAGCCAGAAACATCATAGAGGTTGATCCCTAGATCATCCGCTAATTTTCTAGCCGCAGGAGTCGCTCTTAGCTTATCATCAGCCATGACCTCTCCTATTCTATTTATGATGCAAAGGGCGTTTAAAAGCGACCGAAAAATAGGAAATCAACGCAGACTTCGATGAAGTCAAGGAGATTTATCTTTTTTCCGAGCTTTTAGCCCGTGCTCTAATCTAAGATATTAGGACGTAGAGAACTTTGCATCCATTAGATACAAAGCTTCTCGTCTGATTAATTTGTTTACATAATTTATTTTATGTATTATTGTTTGTTGTGAGTTTTACGGATTGCATCTTTGATGCTTTCAACTGTTGGAATCATTGCATTTTCAAGATTTTGTGCGTAAGGCATCGGTACATCTTCCCCTGCACAGCGACGGATAGGTGCATCCAAGTAGTCGAATGCTTCTGATTCAGAAATAATAGCTGAGATTTCACCGATAAAACCACTTGTCTTGTGGGCATCGTTGACGAGAACTACTTTTCCAGTCTTCTTAACTGAATTAATGATGATGTCTTTATCAAGTGGAACCAAAGTACGTGGGTCTACTACTTCTACTGAGATGCCTTCTTCAGCCAATTCTTCAGCTGCTTGCATAACGCGACGAAGCATTTTACCGTATGTTACTACTGTTACATCAGTTCCTTCGCGTTTGATTTCTCCGACACCAAGTGGGATAGTATAGTCTGGATCTACTGGTACTTCCCCTTTTTGGTTAAATTCTGATTTGTATTCAAGAATGATAACAGGGTTGTTGTCACGGATAGAAGACTTAAGAAGTCCCTTCATATCAGCTGGTGTACCTGGAGCTACAACCTTCAATCCTGGGATATGAGTAAACCATGATTCCAATGATTGTGAGTGTTGTCTCGCAGAACCTACTCCGTTACCAGCGGCACAGCGGATTGTAATAGGCACTTGACCTTTACCACCAAACATGTAACGAGTTTTAGCTGCTTGGTTGACGATATTATCCATGGCAATAACAGAAAAGTCCATGAAAGTCATATCAACGATTGGACGAAGTCCAGTCATAGCAAACGACCAGCAAATTTGCTCCAGAAATAGTCGCTTCGGAAATTGGACAGTCACGAACGCGTTCTGGTCCAAATTCCTCAAGCATACCTACAGATGTACCAAAGTCTCCACCAAAGACACCGACATCTTCACCCATCAAGAGTACATTTTTCGTCGCGACGCATTTCCTCAGACATTGCAAGGATAATGGTATCGCGGAAAGACATTAATTTTGTTTCCATATTTCTCTACTTCTCCTTAGTCTGCGTAAATATCTTCAAAAGCTGATTCTAGTGGAGGGAATGGACTTTCTTCTGCAAACTTAACAGATGCTTCCACTGCTTCCTTGACCTGAGCCTGAATTTCTTCAAGTTCTTCTGCACTAGCAATTTTATTTTCAACAAGGTACTTGCGAAGGTTTTCGATTGGATCTTTTTCTTTCCACTCATCGACTTCTTCACGTGTACGATATTTACCAGGGTCTGATGATGAGTGACCAAGCCAACGGTAGGTTACACTTTCGATCAAGACAGGACCTTTACCGGAACGAACATGGTCAACTGCCTTCTTAAATCCTTCGTAGACATCGATAACATTGTTACCGTCTTCGATAAACATTCCTGGTATACCGTAAGCGAGACTACGCTCGTGGATATGCTTGACATTTGTCATTTTCTTAATATCAGCAGAGATTCCATAACCGTTATTAATACAGTAGAAAATTACTGGAAGATTCCAAATTGAAGCCATATTAACAGCTTCGTGGAATACACCTTCATTCGTCGCTCCATCACCAAAGAAGCAGACAACAATCTTACCAGTGTTTTTCATTTGTTGAGTAAGGGCAGCCCCTACTGCAATCCCCATACCACCACCAACAATACCGTTGGCACCAAGGTTACCTGCATCAAGGTCGGCGATGTGCATTGATCCGCCTTTACCTTTACAAGTTCCAGTATACTTACCAAGGATTTCAGCCATCATACCATTAAGGTCGATTCCTTTAGCAATGGCTTGTCCGTGACCACGGTGGTTCGATGTTATGAGATCGTCTTCGTTTAGAGCTAACATAGCCCCAACGTTTGCAGCTTCCTCACCAACAGAAAAGTGCGTCATACCTGGCACTTTACCTTTTTTTACTAATTGAGCAATTTTTTTAAATCCATACGACGAATTTCTTCCATCTTACGGAACATCTCAAGCAAAAAGATTTTTTTATCTAAAGTTGACATAATCTTGCCTTTCTAAGTTTAATTTCTTATAGTTCTATTCTAACTTATAGGTTAACTATAGTCAAAGATTATGCTTGATATTTTTTCACAATATAAAAAAAGAAAAGTCAATGAAATCAAGACTTTTCTTAACGTAAGATGACTATTTCACAAAGTGATTTTTCAAGGATATTTTCAACAAATTATTTAAATCTTTTCATAATAACTTGTAAACGCCACTGATAAAGTAATCCGCTGACAACTAAACTTACGATAAGACCTATCCAATATGAATAAGCATCGAGATTTGTTGAATAATCTAGAAACAAACCAATAGGTATAGCAACTCCCCAGTATCCAAGGAGACCAAGGTAGAAAGGTATGACAGTATCTTTGTAGCCTCGTAAAATACCCTTGTAATGGTGCTAGCAAATGTATCAGCTAACTGGAAAAATAAGCTATAGGTCATAAAACTAGCAGTTAGTTGAATAAATTCTGGATCATGACCATAGAGACTGGCAACATTTTCTCTAAAAACATACAGAAAAGAGAGTGTTAAAATTGCGAATGCCATAGCTGATAGTCGTCCGATTTTTATGTATTTCTTAGCATCTTCTAGACGCTTAGCACCAACTTCGTAAGAAACAACAATAGCCATAGCTGTTGAAATACTCATAGGAAAAGCGTACATGAGAGATGAAAAGTTCATGGCAGACTGATGACTAGCTATTATCAATGATGAAAACTTCGCCATAATCAAGCCAACAGCTGAAAAAATAGCAACTTCTGCAAATACAGTTCCACCAATAGGTAACCCCAGTTTTATCGCTTCTTTTATTTTATTCCTGTCTAAAGGTAGTCGGTTTTCTAAATGTAGTTCTTTTAATTTTTCTTGTTTAAGAAGGACTAGTATAGATATACCCAACAAGGCCCAATAAGCCATAGAGGTCCCGAGTCCCGCTCCAGCTCCTCCCAACTCAGGAAAACCAAAGGCACCATAAATCAATAAATAGTTAAAACCACTATTGAGAGGGAGTAATAAAAGCATCAAATACATGGACAACCTTGTTAATCCAAGTGCATCCAGTAACGAACGGATAACACTAAAGAGTAAGAGAGGAATAATCCCTATTGCTAAAAACCATAGATAACGAACTGCTATATTTGCTACCGCCGCTTCTAATCCCATATTATTTAGAACTAGAGGAGCAACCAGAAAAACTAAAACAAATAGAAAAATGGATAAGCCAAGCGAAAGATAAAGAAACTGATAGAAATCAGAAGCCACTTCTTCTTTTTTTTCACGTCCTAAATGATGTCCAACTATAGGGACTAAGGCAGAAACAATACCTGTTAAAAAAGTAAAGAAAGGATTCCACAAGCTAGTAGCCATTGATACACCAGCTAAATCAATCGTATTATACTGGCCGGTCATGGTCGTATCAACAAAGGAAGCCGAATAATTTGCGAATTGATAAACCAAAATAGGGAAGAAAATCTTAAGAAATAAAATGAACTTGTCTTTAAAATGATGGGTTGGATACATACAAACTCTCTCTAAATTTAAATTTTATAGAGCAGTATTTTATCTAGTATTTATAGACAATCTGTCCATTACAAATAGTGTATTTCACCTGCCCTTTTTAAAAGTTTCACCGATAAATGGTGAATTAGCTGCTTTTGGAAGCAAAATTGGTTGTCTACAATTCGGTCAGCTTTATCATCGAAAAATCGTAATATCAGCTGGACCATTTTTCAGCCAAATAACCTGCTTCAAAAATGATACAATTTTTGCTGGGTTTACTGTCATTTTTTTCTAATAATTCCATCAAGCTTAGCTCACCAGCTTCGACCAAGTAAGTTAAACCAAGTGACAATGAAGTTTCCAGTCCTGTCATACCTGAAGGAGCTTTTGTGATATCCTCGACGTTCTTTTTCATCAGCATGGTGAGGCGCGTGGTCAGTCGCAATGACTGAAATGACTCCAGATTTCAAAGCCCCTCAATAACTGCACGGCGGTCTGACTCCAAGCGAAGTGGTGGATTCATTTTAGCGTTACTTCCCTTAGTCAAGAGAAGCGCTTCAGTCTTAGAGAAATGTTGCGGTGCTACTTCTGCAGTTACGTTTGCTCCCAAACCTTGAGCGAACTCCACAACCTTAACACTTTCTTCCTTGGATAAGTGCTGGATATGAACATGGGCTTTTGTTGCATAGGCGATCATGACATCACGTGCAATCATTGCATACTCAGCTACACCAGTTGCTCCACAAATATGGAAGTGTTCTTTAGCAATGTTTTCATTAAAACCGAGAATTCCATTCAATCCAGGATCTTCCTCGTGTAAGCTGATAAAGGTGTTGAGTTTTTTAGCCTCTTCCATAGCTTCCTTGACCACTTTACTGCTTTCAAGAGGAATACCATCATCTGAAAAACCAACGGCTCCAGCTTCTAAAAGCGCCTTAAAGTTAGTCAAGTCTCGGCCATTAAAGTTCTTGGTAATCGTTGCTACAGACTTAACATTAATTTTTTCCTTTGCCGCAGATTGAAGAACTTCCTGCAAAGTCTCAACATCGGAGATGGTTGGATTGGTATTAGCCATCATAACTACAGTTGTAAATCCACCAGCTGCTGCTGCTAGTGCACCTGTATGAATGTCTTCTTTATGAGTTTGACCAGGTTCACGGAAATGAACATGGATATCCACCAAACCGGGTGCAACTACATGACCAGTTGCATCAATGACCTCTGCATCTTTTTCACTAATTTGTGGTGCAATTTTGACAATTTTACCGTCTTCAACCAAGACATCACACACTTGATCCAAACCAGACTTAGGATCCATTACTCGACCATTTTTTTAATTAGTAACATCTGCTTTTCTCCTTTATTCGTAGAAATCCACTTGGGTATCCAATAACTTATCACCATCATAAACAAACTTCGCAGAAAAGAATGGTTTATCTTCTAAAAGCCACTCTACGAAGGTGTGGTCTCCTTCCCAGGTTGGTTTGCTTAAAACCTCATCATAAGGAACCCATTCTAAGGTCCCTTCATTACAGTCAATCAAATCACCCTCAAACTCTGTCACCTTAAACACATAGGTGTACCAGTCCAAAGTCTGGTGTAAACTCAGGAAAGGTGATTACACCTTTAAGAACTGGCTTAGCCTTCAATCCTGTTTCTTCTAAAAATCTCGTGAGCAAAGACATTCTTGTGGAGTTTCTCCACGCTCTAACTTTCCACCTACACCGATCCATTTTCCTTCATGGACATCATTAGGCTTTTTATTGCGATGAAGCATGAGCAGTTCTTTTCCATTATCAATGTAGCAAATCGTCGCTAACTGAGGGCATATTCTCTCCTTATCTAAGCCAATCAATCGGCTCTTGTCCTGTCTCCGTTAAGAATGTATTGGCCTTGGAGAAAAAGGCTTGGAACCCCAAAATCCTCTGTAAACGGAAAGGGGACTTGGGTGAGCTGATTCAATAATCAGATGCTTAGGATTGGTTACCAATACTTTTTTCTTACGTGCATAAGCACCCCAGAGTACAAATACTACTGGTCTATCTAGATTATTGACAACCTTAATCACGGCATCCGTGAAAGGCTCCCATATTTGACCAGCATGACCATTGGCCTTCCCAGCAGGAACGGTCAAGCAAGCATTGAGAAGTAAAACTCCCTGCTCCGCCCAAGCTGTCAAATCATGGGATGCTTTAACTCCAATATCATCAGCAAGTTCTTTTAAAATATTTTGCAAAGAAGGAGGTGCTGGGATATTATCTGGAACAGAAAAACTCAAACCTTGAGCCTGACCAGGACCATGATAAGGATCCTGACCAAGAATCACCACTTTAACCTCTTCAAGAGGAGTTGTCAAAAGAGCCTGAAAAAAACCTTTTTCTTTTGGAGGATATACAGTTCCTTGAGCGTAAACCTGTTCCATAAAGTAATTGATTTTCCCGAAATACCCTTCAGGAAGTTCTTGCTTAATCAATTCATGCCAAGATGAGTGTTGCATCTTTCTCTCCTTTATAGTATCCATCTAAAAGCACGTCTTAATTCATCCGTACCATTTTTAAAAAAGCATAAACCATGTGCAAGTATGATTTTATCAGGTTTCCAGTTTAACATACGGGAAAAGGAAGTCTTTGCTTCCCTTTGTCTTCCTATGAAAGTCATCCGATAATCGATAGGAGTTTGTCCATCAGGGGATGTTACACGAGCTAAACGATAGAATCTTCTGCGGATTGGATTAGCTATCTTTTCCGGTTCAAAGTTCTCTATAAGGTCTGTCACAATCAGTGTTTTAGTTGATTTATGAAAAAACACCACCTCTTCAATGACTGAACTTCCCCTAAAAATGAGTTGATCAATCTCATCAGACCATAAGTCAGGAGCCTTATCTGTTAAGGGAGCATCAAATACAACCTTGACTTTCTGACTTTTCGCTCTCTCTTCTACTCCTGGACTAGACCATGCTTGCGCATGAGGATATCTTTGTTTCCAATCTGCAATATAGGCGTAGTGAATCTTATTTGGTGAAATCAGGTAAGCGACTTTGCCCAAAGCGTCCAGTTCAGTGAAAAGTTTCTCATTTGGCGCAATAGGAGAATGAATCCAAAGTTTGCCATCATTTAACTTAATCACCGTCATACGTGTCTGAAAAGGAAGTTTGAATATCTTCATGTCCATTTGAATCAAATCACCATCTACTATCCAGATATTTTGATCAACTTCCTTTAGTGTATACAATGGTTCATAAAGAGAAAGTTCTGCCCTTAACATCGTTATCTATTCCTTATTTCTTACTGCCTCTATTATAGCAAAAAGTGGCTATTGAAACCACTTTTTTACAGTTTATCTAAGAGTTCTAGCAGAGCATGATAAGAATGAACTACATAAGTTGGCTGGGCTTGTGTGTGATTTTCGAGGTGATGAGGGTTATACCAGATGGTATCTATGCCAGCATTATTCCCACCTTGGATATCGGCGGTTAGAGAATCTCCAATCATCAGGGTCTTTTCTTTATCAAATCCTGTAATCTGCTGACCGATTTTTTCATAGAAAAGTGCATCAGGTTTTTGAGTTTGCAACTGCTCTGAGATAAAGACTTGGTTGAAATAGGGAGCCAGACCTGATTGAGCCATACGACCTGCCTGAATTGTAGTTATCCCGTTGGTGGCAGCGTAGAGTTCATATCCCTGATGTATCAAATTTTTTAATAAATCTTCCACACCTGGGAAAATCTGTCCCTGTTTTGATAGGAAAAACTGGTAGCGCTCTGCTAGATAGGCACCATCTTTTTCAACGCCAAAGTGAGCAAACAAACGTGAAAAGCGCGTGTTAACCAGCTCTTGTTTACTGATTTTTTTTTGCTCTAAATCCTTCCAGAGGGCCTTGTTCATAGGAACGTAATAATCTTTGTAGACTTGAATCTCCTCGACTCCTTCTTCTTTAAGAAGATGTGTTAAAGCTATATCCTCAGCAGCATCAAAATCAAGCAAGGTGTGGTCGAGGTCGAATAGTAGAAATTTGTAAGACATCAATTTACTAACCTCTATAGTTCCTTCAAATGTATTTGATGCTTATGAGTATATCATAAATTATTAAATTATCCAATAAGGATATTATAAACATTACTATTTATTTTTATGCGATATTAATCAAAAATTTGCTAATATTTGTACTTTACAGCCGAGCAATAATTAAAAATATTAAGAAGTGTAAAATTATTAATAAATATTAGACAAGATAATTGAAAATAGCTTTCTTTTATGGTATAATCTATAAAATGGATATTTGTTTTAATTCATAGCTTAGAAGGAGGGGCTTGCTTGATTATTAGTTTGAAAAAAATATCCAGTACCAATGATGAAATAATCCAGTTTATTGTTTGGAAGAATGCTCATCATAGGATACTAAAAACAATAAAAATTTTTATAAATTATTTATTAGATTATATCTAATAAATTCTAAATGTTAGGAGGAATATTATGCGTAATGTGCAGAAAAAGCACAAAGTCTTTGTTGCAGGATTAAGCATTTTAGGGGCAACTACAATTCTATGTAGCAATTTTTTATCCCCATTAAACACAGTTTATGCTGAATCTGGCGCTAGTGAATTAATGCCACCAGAAGGGGTACCTAATAACTTTAATATTGTTTGGAGAGATGAGTTTAACGGAAACAAGGTTGATCAAACAAAATGGGCCTTTGCCTATTCTTCTTTTGATACTCCTGCAGCAACTCAAATGCATTTTACTGATAAACCGGAAAACGTTTCAGTTTCTGATGGAGTTTTGCATTTAACAGCACGCTACTCACCGACACGGGAACGTTGGAACTCAACTACTAAACAATGGGAAACAGTTCCGCGTACAAATACTAGAAAAGACAAGAATGGAAATATCATTACTTATGACGCACCATTTACATCCGGTGCACTTAATACATTCACCGACAAAGGTGTTGTCAAAGCTTCGTTTAAGGGTGATTTCTATGCTGAAGCTCGTATCAAGTTACCAATGAGTGAGTCATCTTGGTCCTCTTTCTGGTTAACTGGTACTAATCGCAAGCAATGGCCACAAAATGGTGAAATCGACGTCTTTGAATCAAAGGGATATGATCCAAGCGTTCTACAAACCAATACTCATACACCTAGATCAGAAAAGGATCTTACCCATAGCAAACAAACACAAGGTCAGCTTTCTAATAATGGAGACACGCAGACCGACTTTCACACATACGGAGTCTTAAAGACTAAGGATAGCATTACCTTCTACTATGATGGAAAGGCTAATAAAACTGTTCCATTAAAAGACATCAAAGACCCAAATCCATTTCTTGATCCAGACAATGCTATGGCTTTACGTTTAAGCCATATGGTTGGAGGTTCATTCCTAAAAGATGATCAGGGGAATGATTACACTGATGCAACTAAGCATATCGATAGTTACCGTGATGGTTCTCGCTCAGACATGCTAGTTGACTATGTTCGTGTCTGGCAAGAAGGCCCAGAAGTAACAACTACAACTACAACAACAGAAGAGCCTACTACGACTACTTCAACAACAACAACAGAAGAGCCTACTACGACTACTTCAACTACAACAACAGAAGAGCCTACTACGACTACTTCTACAACAACAACAACAGAAGAGCCTACTACGACTACTTCTACAACTACAACAACAGAAGAGCCAACTACGACTACTTCTACAACTACAACAGAAGAGCCTACTACGACTACTTCTACAACAACAACAACAGAAGAGCCAACTACGACTACTTCTACAACTACAACAGAAGAGCCAACAACAACGACTACTTCTACAACTACAACAACAGAAGAGCCAACTACGACTACTTCTACAACGACAACAACAGAAGAGCCAACTACGACTACTTCTACAACTACAACAACAGAAGAGCCAACTACGACTACTTCTACAACGACAACAACAGAAGAGCCAACTACGACTACTTCTACAACTACAACAGAAGAGCCAACTACGACTATTTCTACAACTACAACAACAGAAGAGCCAACTACGACTACTTCTACAACTACAACAACAGAAGAGCCAACTACGACTACTTCTACAACAACAGAAGCTCCTGTAACTACTGATGAAGCTCCTACAGTAACAACTGAAGGAACAACTGAAGCTCCTACAGTAACAACTGAAGGAACAACAGAAGCTCCTACAGTAACTACTGAAGGAACAACAGAAGCTCCTACAGTAACTTCAACATCAACAGAAGAGGTAATGCTTACTTCAACAACTACAACAACAGAAGCTACTACAGTAACTACTGAAAAAACTCCTACAGAAGTTAAGATTTCATCGGAAAATGATAATAACAGTCCAGCTTTGCCAGAAACAGGTGAACAAAATGGTAGATTTACTAGTCTCGCTGGATTATTAGTTATTGCGACAGCCGTTCTAGTTCTTACATACACTAGAAAAAGTCAAAAAGACTAATTCTTATGTAGCTAGAGATTTATCACTATAATTTCTATTCTTAAAAGTCCCTACTTTACACCATAGAGTAGGGACTTTTTTGAGTTATTTTTTTTAAATCTGACTTCTATATATCATTTTATAGATTTAATCATAGTAATAACATTCCCGATGATATATTAAAAACATAGTACTCCTGTTATTAATCAGATACCATTTAATGACTTTCTGTATGTATGATACAAATTTGTTCGAAAAGTCAAACTATCTTTCTAAATTTCTTATTTTTATTGATTTCTAACCTCAAATTAATTGAAAATATCTTTTATTTATGGTAAAATAAAAATTTAAGGATTTCTCTTAGGTGAAACCTTAGGATAAGTTTTTATTTCATAATTACACATAAAAACAGTTTTAAATTTTTACAGAATATTAAGGTTCGCTTAACTTGTAATAAAAATTTAATTGAAATTCCATTTTACATTTTAAAAATATAGGAGGATAATTATGAAAAATATTAGTAAAAAGCATCAAATGCTTAGTATCTTGTCTAATCATTCTTGGTGCATCGACTGTATTGGGTAGCAGCCTATTCTCTTCAATGAATACGGCCTACGCTGAGTCTGGTACAGGTAGTGAAGCACCTAAGTATACATTGCCTGAAGGAGTACCTAGTAATTACAACGTGCTCTGGAATGATGAGTTTAACGGAAATGAGTTAAACCAAACAAAATGGGGTTATCTGTATTCGTCTTTCGATACTAGAGCAAAAACTCAAATGCATTTTACTGATAAACCAGAAAATGTTTCAGTATCTGATGGTGTCTTGCATCTTACAGCTCGTTACTCACCAACGCGCGAAAAATGGAATTCAGAAACCAAACAAATGGAAACAGTTCCTCGAACAAACACGAGAAAAGATAAAGATGGTAAGGTTATAGAAGAATATCCTGCTCCATTCACATCTGGCGCAATCCAAACCGTGGATTCTAATGGCAATGTTAAGGTAGCGTTTAAGGGTGATTATTATGCTGAAGCTCGTGTCAAATTGCCTATGAGTGAGTCTTCCTGGTCAGCATTCTGGATGTTTGGTACAAAGTATCCAGATTGGCCTGCTAGTGGTGAAATTGATATCCTAGAATCTAAAGGATACGATCCGAATTACTTACAAGCTCAAATGTTCATTCACCGTTTAAAGTTGGTAGCTGATTATAGTCAACAGAACGCAAAACGTATCCCTAATAATGGTGACACACAAACTGATTTTCATACATATGGCGTCCTAAAACAAAGTAATAAAATGACTTTTTTTTATGACGGTAAACCAGTTCACACAGTTGATTATAATAAACTGAATGTGAAAACTCCTTTTGTAGACCCAGATAACACTATGGCTCTTCGATTTACTCATATTGTTGGAGGATCGTTTCTTAAAGATGGAAAAAATAGTCCACGTGACTTCACCGATGCTACTAAACATATTGATAGTTATCGAGACGGTTCGCGTTCTGATATGCTTGTAGATTACGTACGTGTTTGGCAGCCTGAAGAAACAACAACAGAAGAGTCAACTACGACTACTTCTACAACTACAACAACAGAAGAGCCAACTACGACTACTTCTACAACTACAACAGAAGAGCCAACTACGACTACTTCTACAACAACTACAACAACAGAAGAGCCAACAACAACAACGACTACTTCTACAACTACAACAGAAGAGCCAACAACAACGACTACTTCTACAACTACAACAGAAGAGCCAACAACAACGACTACTTCTACAACTACAACAGAAGAGCCAACAACAACGACTACTTCTACAACTACAACAGAAGAGCCAACAACAACGACTACTTCTACAACTACAACAGAAGAGCCAACTACAACGACTACTTCTACAACTACAACAGAAGAGCCAACTACAACGACTACTTCTACAACTACAACAGAAGAGCCAACTACAACGACTACTTCTACAACTACAACAGAAGAGCCAACTACAACGACTACTTCTACAACTACAACAGAAGAGCCAACTACAACGACTACTTCTACAACTACAACAGAAGAGCCAACAACAACGACTACTTCTACAACTACAACAGAAGAGCTAACTACAACGACTACTTCTACAACTACAACAACAGAAGAGCCAACTACGACTACTTCTACAACTACTACAGAAGAGCCTGTAACTACTGATGAAGCTCCTGCAACTACTGATGAAGCTCCTGTAACTACTCATGAAGCTCCTGTAACTACTGATGAAGTTCCTGTAACTACTGATGAAGCTCCTGTAACTACTGATGAGGTTCCTGTAACTACTCATGAAGCTCCTGTAACTACTCATGAAGCTCCTGCAACTACTCATGAAGCTCCTGTAACTACTCATGAAGCTCCTGTAACTACTGATGAAGTTCCTGTAACTACTGATGAGGTTCCTGTAACTACTCATGAAGCTCCTGTAACTACTGATGAGGTTCCTGTAACTACTGATGAAGCTCCTGTAACTACTGATGAAGCTCCTGTAACTACTCATGAAGCTCCTGTAACTACTCATGAAGTTCCTGTAACTACTCATGAAGCTCCGGTAACTACTGATAAAGTTTCTGTAGCTGGTGAAAATTACAGCCTTTCTGAACACAATAATAAGAAAGATACACTGCCATCTACTGGTGAACATACTGGTACATTAACGAAAGTTATTGGTGTTCTACTTCTTGTTAGTACTATTTTAGTAGTAGTCTATATTCGTAAAAATAGAAAAGATTAACTCTTATTACTGACCCCAAAAAGTTAGACAAATAATTCACACAAAGGATTTAGTTCTGTATTGCACAGGACTGAGTCCTTTTTAGTTAATTGATGATATTTAAGCAATCAAACACATATAAACTTGCTAAGCATATCAACATGTGATATAATTAACGTAAAAGGTGCTTTTTATTAACAGAATAGAAGGAGGCGAAAAGTTTCTTATCTAAAAATATATATTTTTAGTTGTTTGTCTACTAGATTTATCATTCTATATTTATCAACCGTTTAGTTTATTCTATCTTCAATAGAAAGGGAGAAACATGAATAAGAAAAATAAGAATAGTTGCATTTTTGGTGTGCTTACTAACTTCTTTACTTTCATTAGGTTATAGTAGTATC
>BNJS01002999.1_pt1 | contig 69681 bp, 135 predicted proteins | sample 8540461 | NCBI WGS metagenome assembly BNJS01 (sample SAMD00202454, study PRJDB9452) | human saliva metagenome | isolation source: human saliva | place: Japan
GGGCACGTCCACCAGGAGAATGGAGCATGGTTGTTGCTTTTGAATAAGGTGTTGCAGAGGAGACATGAGGTTGAGAGATGTAGTGATGAAATGATTTCAATGGACAAGGCAAAGATACGTCCACGAGTGACAAGCCCAGTATTAATCATAGAAGAGATGGTGACCATGTCGATGTTACCACCAGAGATGACGCAGCCGACATTTTTATTTCTGGTATTGAGATGTTTTAGAGCAGCGAGCGGTAGAACGCCACTGGCCCTCAGCAACGAGCTTATGTTTTTTTCGATAAGGAGGAGGACAGCTTCCATGATGTCTTCTTCAGGTACTGTGATAATGCCATCAACATAGTCTTTGACGCAAGCTAGGGTATTTTTCACCAACCTTTTTGACGGCTACCCCTTCTGCACAGGTTTGGCAACGTTCTAAGATGGCAATTTCGCCTTTGGCAAGGGAACGACTCATAGAATCGGCACCTTCTGGCTCAACGCCAATAATGCGAATACTTGGCTTGATGGCTTTGGCGGCAAGGGCAATCCCTGAAATCAGTCCACCCCTCACCAATAGGTACGATGATTTCATCAAGATCGGGAATTTCTGCAAGCATTTCTAGGGCAATGGTACCTTGCCCGTAAATGACGCCATAGTCATCATAGGCATGGACAAAGGTTGCTCCTGTTTCTTTTGAAATACTCAGTGCCTTATTGTACGCTTCATCATAAGAGGCACCAAAAAGAACGATGTTCGCCCCTTTTTTTCTTTAGCGGATTCTATTTTAATTAAGGGTGTGGTTTCTGGCATGACAATGGTGCAAGGTGCCTTAAAAAGCACGAGACGCATAGCTCACGCCCTGAGCGTGATTACCAGCAGATGCGGTAATAATCCCTTTGGCCCTTTCTTCTTCGGTGAGTTCGGCAATACGATTGTATGCCCCTCTAATCTTAAACGCCCCTGTACGTTGTAAATTTTTCTGGTTTTAAGTAAATATGATTGCTGTATTGGGATGAGAAATAGTCGCTATAAATGAGTCCAGTAGGGTCGAGGACACCTTCTAAATGCTTTTGAGCAGATTGGATAGCGCTAAGATGTTCCTCTAAACTTTTATTCGTCATGTTACGATAACCTCCATTAAATTGCTTAATTACATACTATAACAAAGAAGCGCTTAAACAACAAGCATTAGGGGCGAAGTTTTCATAAAATTATTAAAGACCATGCCTTTTTGGTAGTTTGGCATATCTTAAGCCCCTTTTAGTGATGTTGATCACTAAAGGGGGCTTAGTGTAAATCGTTATGGGGCTTCATAGATGACCTTGTCTTCTTTGATGGTTTTGAGAACCTTGAGGGTTTTAATGGCTGTTTTTTTGGTATGGTGAGTGGGTTATCCGATAAAATGACAAAGTCGGCGAGTTTACCGACAGCCAAGCTGCCCTTGATGGTCTCGTCAAAAGCTTGGTAGCTAGCATTGATGGTGATTGCTTTTAAGGCTTCGTAGATAGGGATACTAAAGGCTTCACCTAAAGGGTGACCAAGATGGGTGTGTCGATTGACGGCAGTATGGAGGGTGCGTATCATATCTGGTGCAATGATAGGCGTATCTTGATGGAGGGTGAGGAGGATGCCTCGATTTAAGGCGCTTTTTAAAGGGCTGATACGCTGGGCACGTGCTTCACCTAAAGAGGAGTGGCGATGATGCTCACCCCAATAGTAGACATGATCATGGAAAAACTCACAATCATACCAAGATTTGCGATCTCATCAAGCTGGTCTTCACGTACGGTTTGGGCATGAATCATCACTGGACGGAGATTTTTGGCAAGCGGTTTTTTTCTAAGGCAAGCTTATAGGTGCGGATAAATTGATCTGCCATGGCATCGCCATTACAATGGCAGAGAATTTGTTGTTCTCTTTGGATGAGGGGTACCATAAAGTTGACCATTTCTTCATCACTGTAGAGGGATAACCCCTATAGTCTTTACTTTCGCCACGAGGTGGGATAAAGTAAGGCTGACTTAACCAAGCGGTTTTGGCTTGGGGAGAGCCATCAGCGACAATCTTGCCCCCGAGAATTTTTAAGTGTTTGTGATACACTTGTGCTTGACTGGCTGTTTTGGGTAGACATTCAGCTTCTCCATCTAAAAGGGATAGGCATAGACATCCAAGATGAGTTTATCTGCTTTTTGGGCGGCCTCTAAAAGCTTGAGGTAAGCCTTTGAAGAGGCGCCATCTTGAGCGGTGGTAATGCCAAAACTAGCATAGTATTGTTGTGTCTTATAAAAGGCTGGCACAAGGTCTTTGATCTCGCCCACGAGTCCAAAGAGGAAATCACCTAAAAGATCAAGGGCTTTCTCCTCAAAGATACCATTGGGATGACCATCTCCTTCCCTTTGGATAATGCCACTATGAGGATTAGGCGTGTTTTTAGTGATAGCTTGACGCTGCATTGCCTCATCATTGGCAACAGCCAGATGGAGACTTTTATGGTAGACGATGATAGGGATGGTTTTAGAAACTTGATTTAAGTCATGGCGAGTAGGGGGTGTTTTATCGGGATAATACGCCTCATCATAGCCGATGGCAATAAAGTAGTCACCTGCATTTTGTCCAAGTGTTTTAAAGTGTTCTTTGAGACGATTGATGAGTGTCGGGACATCTAAAACGCCTGTTTCGGGTGCTACAGAGGGATAGGTATTGAGTTGGTTGGTGATGTGGCTATGGGCGTCAATAAAGCCTGGGAGCATGGTATGGCCTTCAAGGTCAACAAGATGTGCCTTTGGTGCCTTTGCTTTTAGCACTTTTTAAGGTGCCGAGGTCAACAATTTTTCCGTCTTTAGTCAAAAGTGCTGAGATAGGGCTAGAAAAATCACACGTTTCATTCATGGTCAAAATCGTACCGTTGTAATATAAAGTTTCCATGAGCACTCTCCTCTAATGAAAGGGATTGTCATTTTCATCTAAACCCCAAAGTTTCATTTTTTTGATAAAATGTGGTTTATAGTAAAATTGGTAAATCAAAAAGGCGGCTAAGATAGGGGAGCCAATCAGCAAGAGGAAATAAAAACCATAATTTAAAAAAAGACTGCTAAGTTTGACATGAGTATCATAGGAGTTCACTTCTTTCTCTTTTCCATTTCATCATAGTGTGCTTTGATAAAGTACCAAATTTCTTTGATGTAGTTACCTTTCTTTTGGGTGAAGAGGCTACCGAGGATGAGACCCTAAGACGACAGCGAGCATGGCAGCATACATTGGTTGGATAGGATTGTCAAGGGCAAATTGGCAGATAAATGGTGCAATCGCCCCCAAAACAATGGCCAATAGCCCGCCTTCGACGGTGATTTTCTTTAGGAAAGCAAAGATTAATGGTAAAACAACGACCAAGAGGATGACGAGTCTAAAGGTAAAGGCAAAGACCGTTGCTTGGACGATGGATTCGACTAAGAGGGCGATGACCATCCCCAAGAGGAGGATAATCAAGGCACAAAGACGAGAGACAAAGAGCTTCTCTTTTTCACTGACGTTCTTTTTAAGCGGGAGATAGATATCATTGATAAAAATCGTCGGAGAGGCGAAAAGCATTGGTGCCAGGGTAGAAAGGATGGCTGCCATGACCCCAGCGAGCAAAAAGCCGGCAAAGTAAGGATTGATTGCCATAGCCAGTTGAGGTAGGGCGAGAAGATTAGTCGTTTCCGGCAAGTAGGCTTTGGCGATAACGCCAAGAAGGGCGAAAGGAAAGGAAAAAAAGCAGATAATCAAGGCAGAATAGAAGAAACCTTTACGACATTCCTTGTCACTTCTGGCACTATTGGCGACACTAAAGGTGATTTGGTGCACGATAGGGCCGGAAGACACTGCCAAAAACCAACCTAAAAGCGTCCCCATGCCAATGCCATCAACCGTAAAATAGCTTTCTGGCAAGGTCTGAATAGCGCCACTGAGCCCATCTTTATAGGTGAGTACAAGCGGGATAGCAACAAGGGCGGAAAGAGACATGACAATCATATGCAGTAAGTTTGTCCAACCTGCAGAAACCATACCCCCTAAAACCATGTAGAAGATGACACTGAGCAAGGTGATTAAAATTCCCCAATGAACTGGGAGGTTAAAGAGGGCGGAAAAATCCCTGCTGCGCCTAAAAAAACTGCATAGAAAGGACGATCATGTCCTGCATCAGCCAAAGAACAGATGTCAGCCAGCGTCCCTTAGCCCCAAGCAGCTTACCTACAAGTTCTGGCAGGGTGAGGACACCTAGTCGACGTGCAATCGGGATAATGAAAAAAAGCGGCGATAAAAAGGCCAAGGGTAAAAATGAGGAATAAAAGCCGGCAAAAAGACCGGAGTCAAAGGCTTTTTTTGGGTGATGCCGATGGAAGCACCACTACCTTCCCAAGCGCCACATAAGATGGCAACGATGAAGATGGTGCCAAAACGTCCACTAGCGATTAAAAAAATCAGGTGAAGACTTGACATTTTTTTAGCGGCAAGAATACCAATAAGATTGGTTAAGAGGATGTAGCCGATGATAATAGTTAAAAGCAATTTGCATACTCAGACACTCCTTTACAAAAATAATCTCCCTTACTTTCAGTGTAAGAGAGATTAGAGTTAAAAGGCTAATACCTAGTTTGATATCCTAAGATAAGCAAAAAAATAGATAGATGAGTGAGGGAGGTATTTTTATGGATTTGAAGCAACTCGATTACTTTAAAAAAATCTGTACCTACAAACATTTAACCAAGGCAAGTGAGGCACTTTTTTTGTCTCCCAACCTTATCTCAGTGCCTTGGTGGCAAAGCTAGAAAAAGAACTGGATTGCACTCTTTTTATAAGAGAAAAAGTCGGGTTTAAGGCTCACCAAAGAAGGAGAGCTTCTTTTAAGCTATAGTGAGCGTGTTTTTTTCTGAATTGGACAATTTAGGCCAAGACTTAAAAAAAGTAGCAGAGGAAAAAAAGCCTATTTACTTCGCCTATCTTCAGAAAAACTCTATCTTTATTGATGAGACTTTTACGTGAATTTATCTCACTGTATCCAGATATAGCCTTGCGCCATCTTCTCTTAAAAGAAGATAGACAGCTAGAAAAAAATTGCGCAGTGGTGAATTGGATTTTGCTATTGTGACCAAGCGTTTTTCCTAGTGAAGATTTTTTTCTCATATTTATTTAAGAGAAGATGCCTATGTTCTTCTGGTGTCTAAAAAACCATCCTTTAGCAGCAAAAGAGGCGATTTTTTTCTTCACGAAGTCGCAGATGAGCCGTTTTTAGGCTTGCCTTTATCAGAAAATTACAATAGACTAATTGATAAAATTGCTCCCCAGGCAGGCTTTAGTCCGAGGATCATTTTTTGAGGGGGAAACCCATTTATTAGAAAAAAACTGTGTGATGCGATGAATGCTTTTTTTGGTACACCTCAAATCCCAAGCAATAGAAGGCGGTTATGGCAATTTACATAGCTTAGAATTACAAGATAGTTTCTGTAAGATAGATGTCTATCTTGTGTGGTACAGACATAGAAAATTAAGTTTAGCCGCTGAAAAAAATATTTAGAGTATATGAAAAGAAAAAAATTTTTTTCAATCAGATGTTACCCGTGGATAACACTTTAAATTTCAAAAAGAAAACTTGTGTTTTAGGCGCTAAATAGAGGCTTTAGGTGAGTTAATTGTGTTTAAATAGGATAAATGAGGTAATATTAAAGTAAGGTAGGCCATGATTTATTAATATTAGATAACGCTAATCTGATGTAGATTATTATGCTTGCTATTGCTATATTTAAGAAAAAAAGAAATCGTGATTGTAGGAAAGGAGCATACCTTTTTGAGATATTTATTTACAGGGTTAGGCTTTTTTTATTTACTGGACTGGGAGGTATAGGCGTTATCTTGCCTGTTCTGCCTACGGCACCATTTTTTTACTTTTGGCGGTGTTTTGTTTTTTTCTAAAGGATCCGAGCGTTTTTCATGATTGGTTGATTAACACTGAAATGTATAAGAAACACCTTGCTGATTTTTGCTGAACGTCGTGAAATGCCGTTAAGAACGAAGGTAATTTTGTTGGTGTTTTTCTTCTGCTATGATTTTACTCGCGATTTATTTTTTTCACCAAGTGTCTATATGCAAGGCTTTTTTAGGCTTGCTGATCGCTTTTAAATATTACTATTTTATCTTCAAAGTAAAAAAACGGTTAACGGGAGATAGTACTTTATGTTTAATAATTTTTTTATTAAAAGGTATTGACGGTCAAAAACGGTTTATCTTTTTTTGACCTATCTTGCACAGCTCGTAGGCTTAGTGCTCAATATCATTATGATTTTTTTATCTTTGCCAATGGACTGTATGACGTGCTTCGTGGAGAAGGACAGTTGGGCAAAGTTTTGGTAGCGATTGGGCTTATTTTAGTGGCTAGATTTTTTGTGGTGAGGGCGAGCCAGTATTTCTCTTTTCGTACCTCGCTCAATGTTAAGGAGCGTTTTCGTAAGGAGCTTTACGAAAAAGTCTATCATCTAGGTTATGGTTATACCAATCATATTGCCAGCTCTGAAGTGGTACAATTGGCCGTTGAGGGATAGAACAACTTGACCACTACTATGGACGTTTCTTACCACAGGTGTTTTATGCCCTTAGTGCACCTTTTGTGCTTTTTGCCTTTTTGGCGCCTATAAATCTAAAAATTGCGGGGCTTCTTTTTGTTGTTTGTGCCAATTATTCCTATTGCGATTGGGATGGTTCAAGCATTGGCAAAGCGTGTGGTAGGCTCTTACTGGAAGAGTTACATGAATCTTTCTGATCGTTTTTTTGGACAATATGCAAGGCCTAAACACCTTAAAGGCTTATGACAATGATGAAGTTGCCAACCAAGAAATGAACGAAGAGGCTGAAGATTTCCGTAAGGCGACGATGCGTGTTTTTAATGATGCAAATTAACAATATTACGATAATGGATATTGTTGCCTATGCAGGTGCTGCCATTGGTAGTATGGCGAGTGTTTATGCCTTTGCCAATGGGAGTATTAACTTTGCTGAAAGCTTAATTTTCATTCTTTTGGTGGTGGATTACTTCTTACCACTTCGTCAGTTGGGGTCTTTTTTTCCATATTGCGATGAATGGGATGGCGGCTTCAGCAAGACTATTTAAAATTCTTGAATTAGAAGATGAGGTTAGAGACTTGCCTCGTTTGGATGAAGGTAAGGTTGACCTTCGTTGTAAGGATTTGAGTTTTTCTTATGATGGCCAAAAGAAAGCATTAAAGGATTTAAATCTTACTTTTTTTCTACCGGCGAGATTACTGCCCTTGTTGGTCGCAGTGGTTGTGGAAAATCAACACTAGCTTCATTGATTATGGGTATTTACAAAGAATTTGAAGGCGAGCTTTTTGGTACAAGGTAAGCCTATGCCGATTGACAATGACTCTCTTATGCGACACTTGGCTTTGGTTGATTATAATGCCTATTTGTTTACAGGGACAGTACGCCACAATCTTTTGATGGCAAAGCCAGATGCAACAGATGAAGAGATGTTACTTGCTTTTAGAAAAAGTGCTTTTTAAAAGACTTTGTCCTTTCTCAAGGAGGCTTGGATATGATGCTCTTAGAACGTGGACAAAATCTTTCAGGGGGACAAATGCAACGTCTTTCCCTTGCAAGAGCCCTCTTAAAAAAATGCAGATGTTTATATTCTTGATGAGGCAACGTCAAGTATTGATAATGAGAGTGAAGAAATTATCTTGGAGGTACTCAAGCGTCTCAAAAAAAGAAAAAGACGATTATCTTTATTTCTCACCGTTTAAAATCTACTATGATAGCAGATAAGATTTATCTTTTAGATAGTGGTAGCTTGAAAGAAGAGGGCGACTTTAATACCCTTTTTAGCCCAAAAGGGACTATTCTATCAGATGTATAGCGAACAAGCGGAATTAGAAAAATTATGCAGGCGGGGAGGTAGAATCATGCAAAAATTTAAGAGAACACCTCCTTTTATTAAAGCGCTTGATGACTCTAGTGAAACCTTTAACTGGTGTGATGATTTTAGCCATTCTCATGGGGAGCTTGGGTCATTTGGTGGCAATTGCCATCCCTACTGGTGCCACCTTGGTACTGGCTAAGCTCAGTGTTGGTAAAATGGTCGACTTGAAATTGGCATTTTGGATTCTTGTCCTCTGTGGGGTTTTTAAGAGGGATTTTTTCACTATCTAGAACAGCTTTCTAATCACTATATTGCCTTTTAAAAATTTTTGGCGATTATTCGTGATAAGGTTTTTTTCGTGCTTTTGAGACGTTTGGCACCAGCAAAGCTTGAGACCAAAGATAGTGGCTCGATGATTTCTGTTTTAACAACAGATATTGAGCTTTTGGAAGTCTTTTATGCCCATACGATTTCACCAGTAGCGATTGCAACAATTGTTTGTACGACTGTTTTTGCCCTCATGTGGCATTATCATGTGGCGTATGCGATTTTAATTGGGTTAGTCTATTTTGTCCTTTCTCTTGTTGTACCTGTGATTACCTACAACAGAGGTAAGGCAACAGGAGATGAACAAAGAAAAGGCACTTAGCCATCTTAACAATATTATTCTTGATACTTTCCGTGGAATTAAGGAGTGTATCCAATTTCGTTATAAGGATCGTGCCTTGGGCAATATTGAAGAGGGTTCTAATGCTTTAAATGGTCTTTCTCGCAAAGCTTTCTGATTATATGGGAACCAATTTTGGGATTTCTTTGGCAGTTGTTTTATCCTCTTATGCCTTGTTTATCAGCTTGGGGGCTTGGCTTTACCAAAGAGGTGAGGTAGGTGTGGAAGGCTTCATTGTACCAATTGTTTTTGGCGATTAGCTCTTATGGGCCAAGTTTAGCCTTATCTAGCTTAGCTAACAACATGATGTTGACCCTTGCTTGTGGTCGTCGTGTCTTTGGTTTACTTGAGGAAGAACCAACGATTGCTGAAAAATACGACCGGTGAATGTGTGGCATTTGAAGGCCTTGATGTTCGTGAGATGAGTTTTGGCTATGGTGAGGCAAAAAAATCTTAGAAAATATCAACTTAAACTTGAAAAAAAGAATGAAATGCTTGGGATCAGAGGCAAAAAGTGGTATGGGTAAATCCACCCTGTTAAAATTAATCATGAGGTATTATGACCCCCAAAAAGGTGCCTTGGAGATGAATGGGATTGACTTAAAGGATTTACAAACTAAAAATTTACGTCAAAACGAGAGCTTTGTTGCACAACGTACCTATATTTTTTTAAAGACACCATTCGAAAAAAATCTTTTTGGTGGCTAAGGTAGATGCGACGGATGAAGAACTCGATAGGGCGTGTAAAAAAAGCTTCTATTTATGATTTTTATCCAAAGTTTACCAAAGGGTTATGACACCTATGCTGGAGAACTTGGCGAACGCTTCTCTGCTGGAGAAAAACAACGTTTAGGCTTAGCAAGAGCATTTTTACATGATGCACCGCTCATGCTTTTTGATGAGCCAACAGCTAATATTGATTCTTTAAATGAAGGTGAAATTTTTAAGAGCGATTGATAAAGAAAGGGCCAATAAGGCAATCTGCATCGTCAGTCATAGACCATCTACTTTCCGTATTGTAGATAGATTTTTGGATGTTGTGCCAGCTTCAAAGGAGTGAGTAAAATGCTGGACCTAGAATTAACCAATCAACAAAGACAGTATTTGCTCTATCTTATAGAAACCGATAAAAAAAGAAACTCTAACGACAGTGGCAAAACACTTTGCCTGTAGCAAGGTGAATTCTAAGAAAATTTTTAGATCGCATGATTAAAATCGGGATTATCTATAAAGAGAATAATCGTATTATTTTAACAGACATTGGCTATCAATTGGCAGCCCATCAAAGAGAGACAAGGGATGAAATTGCCCTTGTCTTAGAAGAGGGCTTGTCAATTGATGTCATAAAAGGCTAAAGAATTGGCGGCAACAATGCTTGTAGAAGAATCTACAGGCATTCGTCTCCATCTTTTGGATGTCGCAAAAACATTTTTCGCAAGTTAGGCTCTTGCCAAGGGGCAAAAATTAGCAGTGAGGATATGATTAATATCCTTGGCAAGGGAAAAATTTAAGGTCTATTTTGCGATTTTTCAAGAAGAGTGTCATAAAGAACATTCCTTTAACCCGTTGTCAATGGCAATGCGTGGTTTTCATGAAGATGCTTTTAATTGAGATTTCTGAAGACTTCAAAGCGACGCTTTCTCTGCGTTCTAGACCTCTAGATAAAGAACACCATGGGGTTAAGTTCACAGGCAAACCAAAGATTGTAGCCTATCGTATCGAAGGTAAGGAAATTTGCGTGCCTGTAGGAGAAACCTGTATCTTACCTTTTGAGCTTTTTTTCAAGCTTGGTACTATACAGGTGGTGGGATGCTACAATCGTGTGTTTGTTTGGATATGATACCCAATATTGACATTGCGCATAAGCATATAGCAAAGTTTGTCTTTACTATTAATTTATTTAGTTTATAATAAAAGAGCCGTTTTTTTGACGGTTTTTTTATTTCACAAACCAGTTAGCTCTGGTTAATAACAAGATATTGAATTGCTTAGGAGGGACAATGCGTAAAAAGGTCATTTTACTTTTCTTTATCTTTCTTCTGTTGCCCTTTTTCTCAAGCAAGGGCAGATGAGACGGGTCTTGCTGATGGACATTATCAAATCAATGTTTCTCTGTTACATGCCCTATGAGGATAAGCTCTCTATGGGTAATGCGGGCTTAGCTGAAAGAGGGGAACTTGTCAAAAAAGGTGAAGAACTTCAGCTGTATTTAAAGATGCAAACCTTGACAGTATCTAATTTAACCACTTCTGTCAAAAGGTTTTACTTGTTTGATAAAGAAAAGAAAGCTTATGTGAGTGGTAGCCCGTACCAATATGATATTTCGCTTTATGATGGTAAGGTTCAAAATCCGAGTATTTTTTTGTTTTTTTACCTCTCAGACAGAGAAGACAATTACCCTGTTTTAGTCGATCCTGGTGTCAGTGCTATGGGAAGCGATCCGATCAAGGCAAGATTACATCTTGACTGGCAGAGCCTAGTGACAGTGACTGATGAAGGCTCAAGTTTAGAAGCGATGGTCATTAAGGATCAAGCCACAGAAGCAAGCCATCAAAGCCAAGCTGCCTATGATGATTTGACTGTGTTTGGGCTAAGTGGTGGTGAATTTACTTATAGTACGTTAACAAGAAAAAGTTTAGAGGAAGAGGGTATGAGCCTAAACCCTCTTAGCCAAGCAAAAGGTTATAATCTAGGCTATTGGTCGCCTATTATTGAGATTCCAGAGGATCAAACTACTAATATCACCTCTCTTGCTAAACCGATGACAATAGAAAAACCAATTACCCTCGCTTTCCGTAAGGATAATTATGAAGAAGTTTGGCAAAAGGTAGATGGAAAATTCCAAAAACTAGAGAGTGTCGTTAAAGATAACACTCTAGAGGTCAATGTGGTGAGCTTAGGCGTTTTTGCCTTAGTCAAAGCAGCTCAGCCACTTGAGACAGTGACCAGTACGACAACCAATGAAGTGAAAGGTACTGCACTACCGACAAAAGGTAGTCTTTCAACCAAGTCGGTCTCGACGGGTTTCTCAAAAGCAACGGCTAGAACCTTGCCTAAAAGTAAGGCGCTTCAAACTAAAACAACAACTTCATCGGTAACAAAAAGCAAATGGCACCTTGCCAAAGGTTGAGAAGGTTACTAGAGAAGAAGTGCAGGCTGAGAGTGCTAAAGCCATTCAAGAAAAAGAGTGAGACGAGTGGAGATGTAGTTGAAAGTGCAGCTACTAAGGCACAAGAACCTCGTGAACGCTATGGGATTATCGCACTCATTGCTTCTATTTATGTCATTTGCTTTTTTTATTTGGACTTTGGCTTTTGGAAAAGAGTGTGGGCTAGACTAAAAGAAGAAATTGAAAAGAGCTTACTATGTTCGCTTACTTGAGGCAAAGGGGAAGAAAAAAATGATCAAGAAGTGTCTTATCTTTTTTTGTTCTTTTCTTTTTTTCCGCTAACAGCCTATGCCGATAGTGTTGAAATTGCCAATGTTTCTGCCCATTATGCTCATCCTCTGACAGGGGTGGTGGAAGACAGTGGTAATGACAGTGCAATAGGGCAAGGGATGACTGAATCAGTCCTTGACCCTCAAGCCCTTGTTGAAACAGATAGTAGTGGCAATATTTATGCGACTATTCGTATCCATATGGCAGATCAGTTGGGTGGTTATAGTGTCGCAGTACAAAGTCAAGGTGAGAATGGCTTTTATAAGGTGAATACACAAGAAATGAGGCGAGAAGCGGAGTTTTTTGACTTACGCTTTTTAGTTCCAGATAAAAGTCCAATTATACGTTTGGATCTTGAGGTCAAGGCGATGGGACGCCATGTTATCTTTTATGGGATGTTTTTGGATAGGGTTGAGGGTAATACGGACTTTGTTGTCAGTGTTGACCCTAATAAAAATGCCTCAACGCCTTCTTCCAGTACTGCTGTAGAAAGTACTGGTGAAAAAAGCCATACCAGTGCGTTAGTAGCTGCCAATCAAAAATGAGACAAATGCCATTAGTCAAAGCGCAAAAAGAGCAAAAACCTCAAAAAAACAGTCAAAAACAAAGGTGAAAAAGTGGACCTTAAAAAAAGGTGAAAAAAATAGAGACAAAGGAAAGTGTTAAGGATGAGGCGAGTGATCTTAAAGGTCCGAGCCTAAGTGGAGAAAACTGGTCTTTTGATGAAAGGCGATCCACGTTTAGAAGGGGATTATCTTTCTGCTCATGAAGCAGCAGATGATGACGCCCCCTATGGCCCCCTAACAGTAATAGCAATTTATTCTATTTTTTTATTATTTTTTTGGGGTATTGGCGATTTTAGTTTGCTTAAGTGCAATTATGGCAGCAGTTTATGTGAGGCGTTTACAATTTAGAAATGATTTAAGGGAGGCAAAGGCTTATGGCTTGGAAGACTAAGGGTTTATTGTGTCTTTTGGTTGTCGTACTGCTTTGCCAAACCGCTTGTGGTAAGACGCATAGCAACCGGATTAAAGAAGCCAATGATATTCAAATTTCTCAAAAAAACAAATTGGAAAGAAACACCAGAACGCTTGGTCGTGACTTCTATGGCGACGGCTTACCTGATGGAGAAACTTGAGCTTGATTTGGTCGGCATCCCAGATAGTGAAGTGGATAAGACGCCTGCTGTTTATAAAGATGCGGTCAAGGTTGGCTCAGCAATGACGCCAGATATGGAAATTATCCGTTCTTTACAACCGACTTATGTGTTTAGTCCGATTAGTTTGGTGGGAGATTTAAAGCCACGTTATGATCAGGCTGGACTAGATTATGGTTTTTGTCAATCTCAGTAATGTTGATGGGATGTACCATTCTTTGGAGGATTTGGGCAAGCTTTTTAAATAGAGAAAAGGAAGCGCAAGTTTTTGGTGCGTGAATATGAGGAGTTTTTGAGTGCCTATCAAGCCAAACACAGTAAAAAGGAAAAAAAGAAAGTCTTGATTTTGATGGGTTTACCTGGCTCTTATGTTGTGGCAACCGATAACTCTTATGTCGGGAGTTTGGTAAAGATGGCAGGTGGTGAAAATGTCTACCCGACAGGGGACGGGCCTTTTCTCAATGTCAATATAGAAGATATGTTAAAAAAAGAGCCTGATATTATCTTACGGACAGCACATGCCCTGCCAGATGATGTCATGGCAATGTTTGATAAAGAATTTAAAGAAAAATGATAATTGGAAGCATTTTTAAGGCGGTTAAGACGGGTAAGGTCTATGACCTTGATCATCAAAAAAATTTGGGATGAGTGCAAAGTTTAACTATCGTGATGCCTTGAGTGATTTAGAGGAGATTCTTTATGATGAAGAAAAACAAAGATAAAAACAACACCTAAGGTCAATGCCCTGCACCTTTTCATTGCCTTTGGTTTCGCAAGCGTTTTGCTTTTATGCTTATTCTTTTTTGCTGTTGGCACAGGGAGTTTATCGGTTGGGCCAATGGAAATCATAGAGGGTCTATTTTTTTAAGGAAAACACTAATGTAGAAATCATCTATGATGTTCGTTTCCACGTATTTTTTTATTGCAATTTTTTTGGGGGAATGGCACTAGTTGTTTCAGGGACGCTTTTGCAAGCTGTGATGAAAAACCCTTTAACTGACCCAGGGATTATTGGCATCTCTTCTGCAGCGGCTTTGGTTGCCAGTATTATGACGAGCCTTTTTCCTATGCTTTTATTTTTGCAACCCCGCTCTTTAGTATGATTGGTGGTGTTGTTGCTTATATCTTGATTTATTCCTTGGCTTGGGATGGCGGTGCTAATCCGACAAAGTTGATTTTAGTTGGGGTAGCGCTCAATATGACCTTTTTAGGGATAGCTCAAGGAATTGGGGCGATGGGTGGTAGTGGTATGAGTACAGTACAGTCCATTGTTTCAGGTAATATTGTGCAAAAGACTTGGGGTGATGTTCATCTTTTAGCATTTTATGGTGGGGTCGGACTCGTTTTGAGCTTATTGACGGCTCGTTCTTGCAATCTCCTTGCCCTTGATGATAAGACAGCTAGAGGGCTGGGGGTTAATGTTGATAGAGATAGATTTTTTTGGTGGCACTTGTTGCCATTTTTACTTGCTTCGATTACGACGGCGATTGTCGGGGTGATAGGATTTTTAGGGCTTTGTGTACCTCATATTGCACGTTTGATTGTAGGGACCAATCATAAAATCTTAATCCCGTTTTCTGCATTGATTGGCGCCAGCCTGCTCTTGTTCTCTGACACTTTGGGTAGGAGTTTATTTTTATCCTTATGAAGTGCCAGCTGCCGTTATTATGGCGATTATGGGTGGACCGTTCTTGATTTTTCTTACTTAAGCTAGGAGGTAAAACTTATGGAAATTAGACATTTGAGTTTTAGCTATGGCAAAAAAAGAGATTTTTAAAAAGACATCAGTCTTTCTTTCGCTGAGGGAAAGATTACCACCTTACTTGGTGCAAAATGGCTGTGGTAAGTCCACTTTATTTAAGCTCTGCACAAAAACTTGCGTCCCAAAAAGAGGAATTATCGCACTAAAAGAGGGCAATGTCTTTCACTTAAAGCGCAAGGATTTTGCACAGAAAGTTGCTATCGTTCACCAACAAAACCAAGTCAGTGGTGCATTGACGGTAAGGGAGTTGGTCAGTTATGGACGCACGCCATACTTAGGGCTGATGGGTCGCATGACTAATGAAGATGATGAAGCGATAGATTGGGCACTAAAGGTATGTGATTTAGAGGCAATCAGAGATGAAGCAGTAAATGCCCTCTCAGGAGGACAAAGGCAGAGGGTATGGATTGCCATGGCACTTGCCCAGAGAAGTGAGATGATTTTTTTAGACGAACCGACAACCTATTTGGATGTTCGTTATCAAATCGAGCTTCTCCAATTAATTCGATCATTGAATACCACCTATGGTTTGACCATAGTCATGGTACTTCATGATATAAATCAAGCATTACATTACTCAGATTATCTAGTTGGGCTAAAATCAGGCAAGGTGCTTTTTGCTGGTAAGCCAAATGAAGTCATTACCGAAGAGGCGATTTCTGAACTCTATGGTATTAGGCTCAAGGTAGCACATCTAGAAAATCGCATTCATGTGTTAATGTAGAAAGGAGGGTATAGTGAAAGGTTTAATTATTTATTCTTCACTAACAGGTAACACCAAAAAAATGGCAGAAAGACTCCATAGCGAGTTTTCTTCTACAGGTGAATGGGCAGTGCATGATATAAAAACTGCTCCTGTCTGGTCAGGCTATGATGTCGTTTTGCTCGGTGGTTGGATTGATCAAGGGACACTTGATAAGAGAATTCTAAACTACTTTGAGACGATTGAAAAAGGTAAGTGCGCCTTGGGCTTATTTGCCACGATGGGTGCTATGCCAGATAGTTTTCATGGCGAAAAATGTTATGAAACCCTCAATAATCTTTTAGAGGGACATAAGAATTTAGGGGTATATCTTTGCCCTGGTAAAGTCAGTGAAGCTGTGATTAAGCGTGTTGAGCAGATGCCAGAAGGCATTTTACCTAAAGAGGTACAATTGGAGATGATTGAAGCTGGTAAGACTTCAAGAGAGGCAACAGAGGCAGAATATCAACAAGCAGTAGAATTTTTTAGATCAAAATTTTAAGGAGGTTTCAAATGACACACTTTAAAAAAACAAAGCGGTTGCATTATTAGTTGTCATAGCATTCTTGATGACGAGTGTTCTTCCTCATCAAGTCGCATTTGCAGATAGTGGCTTAGATGCATTAGAAATCACGGTCATGGAAGAAGATGATGATTTAATCATCGGTTTCAGCGGTGCCAATGCTGCAACTTATGCTGGCGCAATGGATAAAATTATAATTAATGGGCATGAACTTTCTGCCGGTACTGAAGCAACAGAAGATACCTATCAAAGAGATGACTTAGAATTTACAGCACTAAGTGCATGGGCTCCATATAAGAAAAAAATGTCATAGAGCTTAAGACTCGTGGCTATGGGGATAGAGTTATCAATTATGAAAAAGCAAATGGAAAGGCTTTTTGCTGATGGTTTTAGTATTGATAGCGTTGTTTCAGCTGTAGAAGGTGATGAACAAGCTCAAGCAGAATCCATTCAAATTGCCTTAAATCACGACGAATTAGGCTCTGGAGAACTCAATCCTCTCTTTAATAGAGTAACTAAGATCTCTATTGATGATACAGACTATAATATGCGTGGTAGTGATGGCTATAAAAACTTTATTTTAGTCAATGGAAGTGCTCGCATTTATGCCAAATACCCTGATGGCAATAAGGCAGTGGCTGACTTTAAAAAAACGTGAGAAACATAAGGTTGTCATGTTCTTTGAAGATGGTTCAAGTGTTGAATATAAGGATGATGGCTATGTGTCTCAAGCCAACCACCAACACCACCAAATCCACTCAAGCCCTGGCACGCCTAGCACCCCAGAACCTGAAAACGGTCTTGCTAAAAAGTACACCCTTGAAAGCGTGGAATTGAAAAAAAGCTGGGGCTCAAAAAGAGCTAGTGATTAAGACCTCACCTGCTTTAATCGCAAGTGAAGTTAAAACAGTTAAGGTAAATAGCAAGTCTTTTGCTGCTAATGATAATTTTAGAAGCAAGTGGGATAAGACTTACATTTCTTTCTACAGATGAGCCAGGAGAAGCTGCTGAAGAAAAAAACACCAATTGATTTGGTCATTACCTTTACAGATAATTCCACTTTTAAAAACCAACAATGCTCCAAGCCCACAACAACTCGGAACAAAAAAATGGGCGAAAAAAATATCAAATCACCAGTTTTTTTCTCTGAAGAAGAAACCGATGAAGATGGTAAGACAGAGTATCTTAAAAATCTTAGTTTCTCCTGAAATGACAGAAGAGGATTTAAAAAGATAGATTCTTTCGTCGTTAATGATCAAGTCTTTGATTATACAGGCACTGTCAAAAATTCGTTGGACGGCACGTGACAAGTATTTTAGAAGTGAATTTTTCTGATGTTGTCGTCGCAACGAAGAGCAAAAATCCGGTTAAGGTAGTGCTTAAATTTAAGGACAATACCAGTACTGAAAAAAAGAACTTACTCTAGCTGGTAATAATCCACAGCCACCACAACCTCAACCAAATCCACAACCAAAACCCACAACCAAACCCACAACCAAACCCACAACCAAATCCTCAACCACAACCAGATAACAAGATTGCACCAAGATATACCCTTGGTGAGGTTGTTGTTAAGAAAAATTATTCTAATGAAAAAAATGCTTGTGATTGGGATGACGCCAGCATTAAATTTTTGCTGATAAGCAAAAGATGACCAAGGTTATTGTCAATGGCAAAGAATTCCCTGCCAACAAATTCTTTACTTCTCTTGTTGATGGCTTCCATACAACAGATGAAGAAGTGGTCAGTAAAGGCAGAAACAGCAACCAATATTGGTCTTGCCATTCATTTTGAAGATGGCAGTATCTTAAAAAAATCAATACGCTGACCAAGAATTCCCTAAGACAGTGGCAGAAAAAGGTACTATTAACAGAACCAATCTTTAATCAAACTGCTCCTGCAGCACTTTCTTTTAAATTGAGCCTTAAAGGCGGCGAATCTGGTGATTTACCAGAAGAAGTCAAAAAAAGCAAAACTCGTTGTCAATGATGTGAACTTTGATGTCAAGGCAACACGTTTTGAATATGATAGTGCAACCAAGACTTTTTAAAACCAAGGATGCAGATGTTATCACTGCAGCTAAAAAGCAAATCCAGCGAGCTTCCAAGTACTCTTTGCAGATGGTTCAAAGGTTAATGCTCAAGCAGTTTATCAAGGTAATTCTTCTGAATTGGATAACCTCGCTGATGGCACCTATACTTTAACTTATGCAGCTTATCAAGCAGGTAGCAACCAAACAGAACATTCTGTTTTAGAAAACTTCTTTGATGTTCGTGTGAAATTAGTGGTTGACAATGGCGTGAAAACAGTCACTTTCTTAAATACTAAATTCCCAGAAATGATGGTTGATTTTGCGGTTAAAAAGATGGACAATTCACTTCTATGACACGTGAAGAAGCCCTAAATGCTGCGGGTAAACCAAAAGAAGCGACCCTATACCATTACTTTAAATAACTTAAGTGATCTACTTGAAGCTAAAATTTTTAGGTACTGGTCCTATGGGTGGTGTCTTAAGTGATAAAGGAAACTACAATAGCAAGAGCTATCGTCCTGTAGATCTTGTCTTTAAAGAAGCAACCCCTAACTGGAAAAGGTTTTTGAAAAGCACGAAAAAGAACAAGACAATCGTGAAAAAAAATAATGCAAAATTACAAGATTTCTTTGAAGAATACTTTGATACCAACCATGATGGTGTCGTTAGTGATGAAAGAAATTTGCTAAGGCTAAGGGTGTTAAAAAGACTGAAACCTTTGCAAGTTTTAATAATGCCCTTGATTTAACAGGCATGAACCTCACTGATATCAGCCTCTTGAGCAAGGTTGGTGGAGATATTGACGCAATTTATCTTGAAGGCAATAAGATAGAATCTTTGCCAGCCAATGTCTTCTCTAACATGAAGAAATTACGTTATATCTTCTTAAGTGGAAACAATGTTTCTGAGCTTTCTTCAAAGGCTTTTGAAGGCTTAACCAACCTCACTTATTTAGATATGAATGCCAGCCCTCTAGGGACAATACCAGCTGGTACCTTTGATACCAATAAAAATCTACAAATTCTTTCTTTGGCAGATTGTGGCTTGGTATCTTTACCAAAAAGACCTCTTAAAGAACAATAAAAAATTAGTTCAACTTTATCTTGGTGAAAATAAATTAGAACGTTTAGATGATGATTTCTTCAGTGGTCAAGATTATCATTTAGATAGAGTTGATATTGCCAATAACAACTTAAAAGCCTTACCGGCTTCTATGAAGAATTTGACAGGTTTAACCCAATTCTCAGCCCTTAATAACGATCTTACAGAGATCTCTGAAGATATATTTGCCAATATGAGAAAAATCAAAAAGTTGATCTCAGTGAAAACCGTATCAACAAATTCCCACTATCTTTAGCACGCAATCTGATTAACGTTGCCAATAGTGGCACCCTTGCTGAAACCTCTCTTGATTTGTCTTTGAATAATATTTCAACGATTCCTGTAGAAGCGATATTTGAGCAAATGACCATCTTAAATGGTGGACAAAGACCAGATGAAAATAGTCGAGTTAAAGGGAATTAAGCATATCAGTATTGATAGAAATAATTTAAAAACTGATCTTACCGAAGCAGAAAAAGAGTGATTTAAAACTTATCGGCATAAAGTTTACTGACGGTATGGAAACCTATTATCCTCAAAAATGCTGACAGCAAGATGAGAGCAGAAGCAAAACAAGGTAAGATTAACCTCAAGCAAGACTTTAGTATCCTAGAAATGGAATATTGGTCATTAGGTGACCTTGCTTACTTCCAAGGTAAGGAAGCCTTTGAAAGCGGGCAAGAATTCTTAGATTATCTTTTAGATGGTGCGAGAAGATACCATGGTGTTGATAGAAATCTCTCTCGTGAAGATGCCATTGTCGAACTTCTAAAAGGTGGTAAATACGAAAGATTTGAAGGTTGGAAGATTAACACTAAAAATCGTTAAAAATGGGACAACCATCTATAATGAAACAACCAATACAGCAAAAGAACCACTAGAACAAGTCTTTAATGATCCTAGTATGCAAGTTGGTGACGAGTACACCTTGAGCAAAACGCTCTATACTAAGGCTAATGCAGGTTTGATGTGGAAGAGAAGCTTAGAATACAGCACAACCTTTAAGGCAACTGAAGCAGGCAGTGGTACAGTGACCCCACAACCACAACCTGCAAATACCATGAAGGCTTATATTGTGACTAAGGATAAAACCAAGCTTTCTATGGCAGACACCGTCTTTAATCATGATGTTGCTTACAGAGTGATTCAACTACCATCATCAGGTATGGCAGGCAAAGAATTTACCCTTAAATTTAGTCCAATGACCCTACAAGGCGTGATGGCACAAGTGGATACCGTTGAATACGATAAGATGGGCACATGGGCATATATGAGTAAAGATGCAAGTAAACCGGGTGAATTTAAGGTCAATATCCCAGATATTGCTTTTTGCAGCATCTCAAGGTAGAGCCCTTGAAGTACCGATCCGCTTTACCTTAAGTCCACAAGTGGCTGGACATAATGCAGCGGTTGAAGCAGTCTTGATCCTAGATGCGAATGGTAACTATCAAGTACCAAATAATCCAAGCAACCCAAGCAATCCACAACCACAGCCACAACCACAGCCACACAACCAAATCCACAACCAAATCCACAACCAAACCCACAACCAAACCCACAACCAAACCCACAACCACAGCCTGCAAACACCATGAAGGCTTATATTGTGACTAAGGATAAAACCAAGCTTTCTATGGCAGATACCGTCTTTAATCATGATGTTGCTTACAGAGTGATTCAACTACCATCATCAGGCATGGCAGGCAAAGAATTTACCCTTAAATTTAGTCCAATGACCCTACAAGGCGTGACAGCACAAGTGGATACCGTTGAATACGATAAGATGGGCACATGGGCATATATGAGTAAAGATGCAAGTAAACCGGGTGAATTTAAGGTCAATATCCCAGATATTGCTTTTGCAGCATCTCAAGGTAGAGCCCTTGAAGTACCGATCCGCTTTACCTTAAGTCCACAAGTGGCTGGACATAATGCAGCGGTTGAAGCAGTCTTGATCCTAGATGCGAATGGTAACTATCAAGTACCAAATAATCCAGCAAATCCAAGTAACCCAAGCAACCCAAGCAATCCAGCAAATCCAAGTAATCCAAGCAATCCAAGTACACTAAGCAATCCTGGTGAAAAGATTCACAATATCCCTGTATGGGTGAAAAAGCAGGTAGTAATGAACCTTCAGTTGCCAACAATGCGATCATTTCTAATGCTAAGGTCGTAGAAAATGGAGGACAATTTACCTATACCGTTACTTTCAAACCACTTAGCCTAAAGTTTGGTGGTAGAGACGTCAAAGGTAATATTATTAGCTTCATGGTTGATGGCAGAAATATTTCTGGTGTTACCAATGGTGAAGAAACCTCTTATGAATTTACTTTAAATAACAAGGTCAATGAACTACCTGTTCAATTTGAAGTCGATGCGATGAGAGATCTTGGTAGTGGTGCACGTGAAGCAGTCTTAGTCTTTAACTGGGATGGCACTTCTGCCCCTAGCGGTGGCGGCGGCGGTGCAATCGTACCTTCTGAACAAAAAAAGATGATGTTGATAGCTTAATTCGTCGTGCAGAAGAAATTATCAAAGACAAGGCAAATTATGATGCAAAAACTCCTTGATAAACTTCAAAACACCCTTAAAAAAATGCTAAGGATGAAAAAGAGCGAAGACAACAGAGTTGCTCTACTTGACGCTGTTAAAGCAATTGAAAAAAACCAAAAAAAGGCGTGAAGAAAGACGAAGAAAAAGGCAAAAGAAGGTAAAGAACTCACGCTTGTAACAGGCAAAGCCTACATGCAAGGCTATAGTGATGGTACCTTCCGTCCAAATAAAGTCATGACGAGAGCTGAAGTGGCTAGCGTTTTTAGCAAGCTTTTATCGAAACGAAGGCAACCGATCAAAAAGTCATGAAAGATGTCCCTCAAAATGCTTGGTATGCAGCGGCAGTGAATAAGGCAATGAGCCTAGGCTACATGAAAGGCTATGCTGATGGTACCTTTAGACCAAATGAAGGCGTCACTCGTGCTGAATATGCGGCAATTTTAGCCAATGTCAAAAATCTTAAGGCAAGCAAAGTGATGAAGTTTAAGGATATGAAAAGAAAGCCATTGGGCAAATCAAGCCATTTCTGCAGCCGTTGAAGCTGGCATCATGTCAGGCTATGGTGATAATCTAATCAAGCCAGACAAGGTAATCACCAGAGCAGAATTTGTTGTGATGACCAACCGTGCTTTTGGCTTAAAAGATGCTAATAGCGCAACTAAAAACTTCAAAGATGTTTCAGCTAGCCATTGGGCTTATGCAGACATTATGAAAGCAAGCAAGAATTAGTTAAATAGTAGACCAGTGGTAACATAGTTGTTACCACTGGTATTTGATAAGGAGAGAGCATATTGAAAAGAAAATGGTTAGCGAGCACCTTGGCTGTTGCCATGCTCTTTGGAAATTTTCCTCTAGGCATGGTAGAGACAAGTTATGCTCAAGATGATAAAGAAGCTGCCAGTCTTGAACAAACCTCTAATCCTATCTTGATGAGCTTTTTAGAACAAGCAGGAGATAGATATAAAGGTAAGGATAACCTCACCCTCATCCTAGGGGTGAATGATAGTGTCATGGCACAAAAATATAAGCTAACAGTGCCTAAAATTGAAAACATTAAAACAGAAGAAGGCTTATTGGCGCAGATTGCTTATGCAAAAAAAGCACAAAACATCTTAATCAAACAGATGGATAGCCTAGATATCGATTACACTGTTGGGGAACGTTATGATACCTTGTTGACAGGTTTATCTGTACAGACAACTTATGAAGATGCCCTTAAAATTGCTAATCTTCAAGAAATTGGAACCATTGAAATTGACAATGTCATTCCACGTCCTATTGCCAAACCTTTTGAACCAATTCAAACCCTAGATACCTCAAGCAATAAGATGATTCAAGCGCCAACTGTATGGAATAGCCAATATACAGGTAAAGGGCAATTAATTGCGATTATCGATAGTGGTGCCAATCCTAATCATGAAGTTTTCCAAACCATTCCAGATGATGGCTTAAAAATTGCTTCTAAAGAGGCTTTGGAATCTTTGAAACGAGGTAGAAATATTGCTGTTTCTGGACATTTCTTTAGCAAGAAAAATCCCATATGGCTATAACTATGCCGATCATACGATAGGAATTAAAGAAAGCACCAATGCTTCTCACGGGATGCACGTTGCAGGGATTAGTGCAGCAAATTCAGAAAAACTCAAAGGGGTTGCGCCTGATGCACAGCTTGCTATCATGCGTGTCTTTGGGGAAGCTGGTCTTTTTGGTGGTGGTGGAACAACACATGAAATCTATAATAAGGCAATTGATGATGCAGTTAAGCTTGGTGTAGATAGTATTAACATGAGTTTGGGGACAACCTCAACTTCTACCAATCGTGTCGAACCTTCTACCATTAATGCCTTGATGGATGCCAAACGTGCTGGTATTGCCGTTTCTATTGCTGCAGGGAATGAAGGCTTTATGGGCTATGATCAAGAAAAGTGGTCCAAAGGCTGCAAATCCAGACTATGGGATGCTCTCTTCCCCTGCTGTAGCAGAAGTTTCTTTAGCAGTTGCTTCTGTAAACAACACTGAATTTGATCAACCAATCATGAAAGTAACCTTAGCAAATGGCACAGCAGGTAAGTCAATAGGCTATGTGGCTTCTACTAGCCCTAAGGAACTACCTGAAACAGATGTTGAATTTGTTGATTGTGGCTGGGGTTATCCAGAAGAATTTACTGGAAAAAAATGTCAGAGGTAAATATGCCCTCGTTCAACGTGGTGGTAAAGAGGGTAGTGAACCCTTAACCTTTGGTGAAAAAGTAAAAAATGCTGAAAATAGTGGTGCAGCAGGCGTCATTGTTTACAACAATACTGCCAATACAGATATTTTTTTCTATGGCAGGCTTAGAAGATAGAAATATTCCAGCTTGTTTTATTCAACAAGCCGGAGGACAGTATTTAATTGCCAATCCTACAGCAAAGGTAAGCTTCAGCAAGAGTAAGGAAACCGTTGAAAACCCTGATGGTTATAAGGTTTCTTCCTTCTCTAGCTGGGGAGTTAGCCCTGAAGGCGATCTCAAACCAGATATTTCTGCCCCTGGTAGTGGCATTTTATCTAGTTTAAATAATGACTATGGTCGTATGAACGGGACGTCTATGGCGGCGCCACACGTTGCTGGTGGTATTGCAATTGCTAAACAATACATTGAAAAGAACTTCCCACAAATCACTGGGGAGGAAAAACATGTTTTTGTTAAAAACTTGTTAATGAGTACAGCAAGACCACATATTGATGCCCAAAGCAATGCCTACATCTCTCCACGTAGTCAAGGTGCTGGGTTGATGAATTTGGCTAGTGCTATTAAGAGCAGTGTTACCATTGAAGGCACCAATCGTATTGCAAGCATCAATTTAAAAAAATCTTTCCAGTAACACTGTTACTGTTGAAGGGACTTTAAAAAAACTATGGCCAAACGTCACAGAGTTTTTAGTTATTATGCTTATCTCACAACTGACAGTGTTGAAGATGGTAAGACCCTTTTACGTCCACAAGCCCTAGCCAATACAAAAAAATGCCAAGAAAACCATCACAGTACCAGCAGGTAGTAGTCAAACCTTTAGCGTGACAATTAGCGTACCTGCGGATAAGATAAGTGACTTAGAAACCACCATGCCAAATGGTTATTTCTTGGAAGGCTATGTTTTCTTTGAATCAACGGGTCATACAAATGCTGATCTTAGTGTGCCTTTTTGTTGGCTTTTAAGGGTAGTTGGGAAGATCTTTCTGTTATTGAAGACAGTATCTATGACTTTTTCTTCAACCACTGATCGACCATACTATTATAAATACACTGGTACAGGGGCATATCCATTTACCCACATTCAAACCAAAGAAGGTGGACGTCCTGCAGCACTTGGGGAACTCGGTGATAGTACAATCGAGACACCAAAGTTTGATAAAAACAAAATTGCCTTTTTCTCCAAATGGTGATGGTAAAGGTGATGAAGTGAGCTTTGTTGGTACCTTCTTAAGAAACTATAGAGACTTTAATTTTAGTATCTTTAAAAAGGATGATACAGACTTTGATCATCCGCTTTATGAAAAGTAAATCAGAGGATTGGGGACGTAAAAAAACTTCTATACGTCAAGTAATCTTGCCATTGCACCAAACTATGTCACCACCAAGACCAATTGGAAGTGGGATGGTATTGATGGAGAAAGTGGTTTACGTGCACCGGAAGGTGACTATGTCATCCGTGTTGATGTTAAACCTGATGACCCAAGAATTAACACCGTTCAACGCAAACTCTTCCCATTAAAACTTGATGTCACCCTTCCTCGTATTGTCAAGAGTCACTACAATGAAGCGACAAGAGAATTTACAATTGATGAATTGGAAGAAAAAGGTTCTGGCGTTAAGACAATCACCTTTATGGCAGGTAATGAAGAAAAGGTATTCACTGGAGAGGGACCATATACCTTTAAACTACCTAATGGCATGAGTCTCGAACGTGCGAGTGTCAAATTGGTAGATATGGCTTCTAACATGGTGAGCTATTCTCTTAATAATGCCATTCGTTCTGGTAATGAACGTGGTATTGCCGTCAGTCCAAAAGTTAACGTTGGCAATATTACAACCGATAAATTCACCTACTATGTCCTTGATGAAAATGGTCGTAATGCGGATCCATATAATTTAGCGATTGGTAAGTATACCTTAGTCATTGATAGAGTAGATGATAGTTTTGAACTGGTTGGCAATCCACGTATTCCTTTTTGAAATCAAGGCAGAAGATACGCTAAAAAGTGGTTGATGTCAATTTCATTTCAAAAGAAAAAAAGCTAGTGTAGAAATTATAGTCAACAATAAGAAAAAAAGTGGACTTCTCTCTCATCTTAGTGGATAAGGCGACAGGTAAAGAATATAGCTTCCCTTATCAAGCCAATAAGGAACATATGAAAATGCAAGTCCCTAAAGGTGACTACAAGATTAGAGTGACTGGACTAGACACCGAAAACTACTTTGCAACCCTTTCTACAGATAATGTAAAAAGCTTTTATACGATCTTGCACTTGAATTCCCAACCATAACAATAGAATCCAAGTCTCCAGTCGATATTACTTTAGAATTAAAACGTAACAACTATGCGGGTAAAGTGGATGTATTCCTCCAAGGTCAAGATACCGAAGGTATTTCTCAAGTCGTCTCATTTGAGGCAAATGAAACGACCAAAAGAGTTAATATCTTGAAAAAAATTGAAGTATGACATTTATGCCACCAATTTCAGTCAAGAAGGTTATGGTAGTACACGCCAAACTTACAGCTATCGTTCTATGGCACCAAAAGTTACGGTTGAACTTGTCAATGGGGCTCCAGTTGAAACCAATAAGCCTAAGCGTGACCTCTTAGGCCTAAAGATTAAGCAAGCCGATGCCGTTATTGAAGCTGATGTTATTAAAGGTCTTGATGAATTTAAAGCAGCTTTGAGTCAAGCTAAGGCAGCTTATGCAAAAGAAAGTAGCACACAAAGTGAAGTGAATAAGGCCTTAGATGACTTGAGCAAGGCAATGGAAAAAATGCTTGTTGTCGCTTGGACAGATTATGGCGATAAACGTGGCTTGGTTAATCAATATCTTGAGTCCTTAGCAATTTACAATAGCTTGCCAAACGATAATACCTATATGAAGACGACTGTTACAGCGCTAAGAGATGCTTTAGATGAAGCGGAAAGAGTCATTGCTTCTAGCCGATTCATTGATAATGAAACCAATAAACTCGCTCAAACCATTAAACTCTTAAAAGATGCACAAAATGGCTTGAGACGTATTGATGGTAGAGTAGACTTAACAGGGCTAAAACAAGCAGTTAACGAAGCTAAGATTTATTATGAAAATAAAGATGAATTTACAACAGAATCTTTAGAAGCGTTTATTGACTGTTATGAAGAAGCTTTTGGAAATCATCACCCAAGATGATGGCGTTGGTGATATTTACTCTATTGGTAGCTTGACAGAAAACTTAAAAAGACTTTACTAAGGCTTTAGTTTCTAAGGCAGATAAGACTGCACTCAAGCAAGCGATTGTTCAAGCAGAAGCCATTGACCTTTCTGAATATGAAGAGGCTGGACAAGCTGAATTTAAACGTGCTTTAGTGACCGCAAAGGCAACAAGAGATAATACAAGAAGCTTTAGAAGCGCCGTAGAAGAGGCGACAAGTGCCTTGACTTTGGCAATGGGTAATTTGCACAAAGCAGCTGATCCTCTACCAAATCCACCAACCCTCCAAATCCTCAAGATCCTCAAAATCCATCTCAACCAGCAGAAAACTTAGAACAACTCATCACTCAAGTTAAAGATCAACTTGATGGTAGTAGCACTAGAGAAAGCCAAGTTGAGCTTGAATTGGCACTTAAGGCTGCTGAGGAAGTGGTAAGTGATGCAAAAGCATCTGAAGCTTTGAAAGAACAGGCAAAAGAAGCCTTGAAAAAAGCCAATGACAAACGCATTCAAAAACCAGTAGATAAGACTTTACTTCAAACTTTAACTGAAGTTTTTAAATGAAGCTATTAATCTTGATTCTCCAACCCTAACAGGTGGTGTCTTGACCGGTAGTGATATTGACAGTGGACTTGAGGCCTTAAAAGCAAAACTATGCTGCTGTAAAAGCTATCTTAGACAATCAAAAATGCTAGCCAAGAGATGGTTCAAAATGCTTATGAATCACTTCTTAGCGCTTATGATACGCTTGTCGTTAAGGTAGGAAAAGTTAAGCCTGAAATTACGACTCCAGTTGTCCTTGATAAGGCAATTGAAGGCCTTGAACCTTATGAAAAAGGCCAAAGTAGATAAGGTGCTTGATTTGAAAGAAGTCCTAAAAAGGTTTAACCAATGAGCAAAAAAAGCGCAGCTCACTACTATTGATAAGTTAAATCAATTGGTTGAAGAGGCAAATAATACTCTCATTCAAGCAAAAGAAGAAGTGGTGAATAAGGTTCTTGAGACCTTGCCAACTAAGGACACAGTCAAAAAAAGAAAACCTCACAGCACTTCAATATGCAAAAACTTTTAATTAAAGATATGCCAAACAAAGAAAATCAAGTGAAGTTAATTGATGAAATGTTGGAAAAAAACTTGCCAAAGAAGCGCAAAATCCATCACAACCAGGTAACTCTGGCGGTGGCGGAGGCGGTGGTGGCGGTGGCTACATTGCCCCACCAAAGAATGATAACAAAGATGACAACAAAGATGTGAAGAAGGATCAAGGTAAGCCACAAACAGGCGTACAAGCACCTGCTTTAAGTGATAAGCCTTATATGTCTGGCTATCAAGGTAACCTCTTTAAGCCAAATCAAGCAATGACAAGAGCAGAAGTGGCAGCTGTTTTAGCACGTTTTGCTGATGGACCTACTACAACAAGATACTTCCATTTCAAGGATGTTAAAAATGATGCTTGGTATCAAAATGCGCTTCAAACCCTTGCCAATAGACATGTGATTAGTGGCTATGAAGATGATACCTTTATGCCAAATAAAGCGGTGACTAGAGCAGAATTTGTTTCTATGCTTGCAAGACTCAAAGGCATTGATAAAGTAGAGCGCTATGCAAGCTTTAGTGATCTTAAGGATGCAGCTTGGGCAAAACAAGCCGTTAGTATCGCTTTAGAAAATGGCTGGGTCAATGGCTATAAAGACAATACCTTCAGACCAAATCAAGCTGTCAGTCGTGCAGAAGTTGCAGCCATCCTTGCTAAGGCCTATAAGGTTGAAAAAGAGTGGTAATAAAACCTTTAGTGATGTGCCACAAAGCCATTGGGCGTATCAAGCAATTAGCCAAATGACAAACTAAGTGCTTTGTGATAGAATAATGGTAGTCAAATACTAAGGAGGCGGATTTATGAAGAAAAAAATGTTAAGCATCTTACTTTCAGCAGGTTTGATGATGGGGCTTGCAGCACCAGCTTTTGCTGCTGAAACCTATGAAGTTCCTGTAAAGCTCATGAATTACCATGAGACTGCTAAGGAATCTATGGCGAATAAGTCATTAAAACCAACAGCAGTTGCAGTGGTTGATGGCAATACAACAGAAATCAAACTTGCTTTAAAAACCAATGGAAATGAGCGGTGTAAAAGAAAACTTTAATAAGCTCTTTGTTCTCAACGGTACAGAAAAAGCTGAAGCAAAAAAAGAAGCTGCTCAAGGCGAATATGATGTACTTGCAACCATTAAAGTCAATAGCGTTAAACCAGCAGTTGTTGATCTTGCTTTTTTTGGATTGATGCGATGGATAAACTCCAAGGTGGTACCCCAGGAGCGGGTGAACAAAAAGCAAAATTAAGCCTTGATTGGGCACAAGCAAAGCAAATTAGCGACCAAAAAGACAATACCAATAACCAAAAGTAAACCAACACCTAAGGTTAAAAAAAGGGTATGAATGTTTCTATTAAAGGTCAAGACGTTGTCTTTAGTGCAGAACCAATCAAGTTTAGAGGTAGTGTACTTGTACCTTTTCGTGAAACCTTCAATGCCCTTGGTGCAACTGTAACTTGGAATGAAAAACCAAAACAGCGATTGCTAAAAAAAGATAATGTGACCCTAACCCTTGTCATGAATCAAAAAAACAGCAACCAAAGAAGTTGATGGCAAAAAAACGACCATTGAGCTTAATGCACCAGCGCAAATGGTAAAATATCGCACTTATATTCCACTTCGTTTTGCTGGCGAAGGCTTTGGAAATAAAGTAGATTACAAAAAAACTGCTAGTGGCGAAGTTATCACCATTGACTAATTAAAGAAATGAAAAGTGCCAAAGCTTAGGCTTTGGCACTTTTTTATATGAAAAAAATTTTTTTAAGTTTTTTTAATAGCGTTTAGTTTAGAGAGAGGCGGGTATAAGAGTCTTAGGAGAATTAATCATAACCTTGGAGGTAATAAAAGAAATGAATAAAGAGGTAAAAGTATTTAAAAGTGCAAAATGCAATGAACTCGTATTGGTTTTAAAAGATGATGATGGTAATCTTGCTTGCTGTGGCGAGCCAATGAAGCTCTTAAAAGCGAATACCACTGATGCAGCAAATGAAAAACACGTACCAGTAGCAACTGTTAATGGCAATGTTGTTGATGTTGTTGTCGGTAGTGTAGAACATCCAATGACAGAAGAACACCTTGTAGAATTTGTCTATCTAGAAACTGAAAAAGGTGGACAAATCCGCTATCTTAACCATACTGATGCACCAAAGGCAAGCTTTGTTCTTGCAGAAGGGGACAAAGCTGTTGCAGTGTATGAATATTGCAACTTGCATGGTCTTTGGAAAGTAGAATTATAATCGTCTAAAAGCTCCCCTAGGGGAGTTTTTTTATTGGTTTTTGAGACTAAGGCGTAAAAAAAGTGAAAGAAATCTTTGTTTTTTTACTTGACGAGAGAGGTCTTAATGTCTATAATAGATGGGTATATGAGCTACATAACCACAATGAAAGAGGTGTCTACAATGAGAGACGGTATTCATCCAGAATATAATGAAGTGAAAGTTATCTGTGCTTGTGGCAATGAATTTACTACAGGTTCTACTTCTAACAAAGACATTAAAGTCGAAGTTTGTTCTGAGTGTCATCCATTCTATACAGGCAAGCAAAGAACCCATTCTGCTGCAGGCCCTGTAGAAGCATTCAACAAAAATACAAAAGATAAGCCAAAAAGTCGATCCCTGGGGATCGACTTTTTGCTTTTTAAGATAAAAAAATGATAAAAAAAGTTACTTGACAAATTAAAGTGTCTATCCTACACTAGGTGTAATAGTTGTGATAGTACAGTAAGAGGAGCAGTAAGAAAACTGAAGGGAGAGAAGGTGCCATTGTGATTACAGTGAATTATAAAAAGTCATGTTGCGATTTATGAACAAATTAAAGCCAGTATCATTGAATTGATCCTCAAGGGTGTCTTTCAAAAAGATGAGCAACTACCAAGTGTGCGTTTTTTTAGCACAAGAACTGGTAGTCAATCAAAAATACGATTCAAAAAGCTTTATAGTGAATTGGAGCGTGAGGGGATTACCTATAGTGTTAGAGGCAAAGGAAGTTTTGTCAATCTCACCAAAGAGGAGTTAGCAGTTCGCTACGAACCACAACTGTTTTCTTCGTTAGCACAGGCAGTTGATGAGCTTTTAAGAGCGGGTTTTAAAAAAGATAGAATCGTTTCTTTTGTGTTATCTTACCAAGAAGAAGAGAAAAAGAGGAGGTTGTTTAAAATGATTAAGTTAATAGGCGTCAGTAAATCATTTTCTTCCTTAGTTGCCTTAGAGGATATTTCTTGTGAGATACCACAGGGGAGCATTTTGGGTATTATCGGCTCCAATGGTTCTGGTAAGTCAACCCTTTTGCGTTTGATTTCAGGCATCTATCGTCCAGATAAAGGCGAGATTATGATGAATGGCCAAGATATTTATGAAAATGTAGAGGTGAAAAGTCATTTCTTCTACATCTCAGATGATCAATTCCAATTCAATGGGGCAACTATGCGTGATATGGCAAAATTCTATGAGCAGGTCTATGCGACCTTTGATAGAGAATTTTTGAAAGTCTTGCAAGCAATTCAACCTTGATATCAGAAGAAAACTCAACACCTTTTTTCCAAAGGTATGCAAAGACAGGCACACATTATTTTTAGCCCCTAGCTACAAGACCGACTTACCTGCTTTGCGATGAGACTTTTGATGGTTTAGATCCTGTAGTGCGTCAAGGGGTAAAGGCGATTTTTGGCAGAGATGGTTGAGCGTGATAAGATGACAGTGATTATTGCCTCTCATAACTTGCGTGAACTAGAGGACTTATGTGATCATATCTCTCTTTTACATGAGTCAAAGTTGGTGATCAATAAATCTTTGGAAGATGTCCAAAGTAATGTCTTTAAAGTTCAATGTGCCTTTAGTGAAGAGATGAGTGATGAAAGTTTAGAAAGCTTAAAGCCGATTTATACAGAACGTTTTTGGTCGCATGCTCTTTTTTTAACCCTGCGGGGCGATAAGGATGAGGTCATTGAAAAAGTAGAGGCACTATCGCCGCTCTATTATGAATTGGTACCACTTTCTTTGGAAGAAGTTTTCATTGTGGAAATGGAGGTGCTTGGCTATGATGTCAAATCGTTCAGCCTTTTAGTCAGGGGCGTTTTTTAGGCTATCAAAGCAAACGCTATATCTATCTGTTGTTAGTGATTAGTGTTTTGTCCATGCTTTTAGGACCGATGATTAACTTTACTGTTTTAAAACGTGAACTTTCTCCAGGTTGGTCAGCACAGAAGATTACAGCAGAATATATTATTAATCATGTTGCGAACTATTTTCAAATTGCAGGTGCCTTTTGTCCCTTATTTCTTAGCAGGTTTATTGGGTATTATTTTTTTGCTTTAGTCTTTTCGTCTTTTTTTACAAACCAAAAAAACAAGCCAATTTTTTTCCATGCTTTTGCCAGTGAAACGTTCTAGTTGGCTCACCTACCAATATTTGATTGGCTTTCTTTTCTTTACCATTATCAATATTTTTAATGCTTATAGGCAATATTGGGTTGCTTTGTTTATCTCACTGGGGTAAGTGCCGTACCATTTGGCACCTTGATCGTCCACTTTTTTTCAAGCTGAGCTTTTTCTTTTTGACAAGCTATGCTATTAGTATTCTAGCAGGACAGTTGGTGGGTAATATCTTAGCTCAAGTGGCAATGATTGGTACTTTGCAGTTTGGAATTACTGGTTTGGGCTTGCTTATTATGGGCTATATGGGTACATTTTTTTCAGGTCTTTTTATAGAAAGTCCTTTAGCTGAAAGCTTAATCAAATTTTTCTTTACCTTCAGGTTACTTGACTTATATGAGTTCAGTGCAAACGAGTGACTACAATGCTGGTGTAGCATTGGATGATCTAAAAGAGATTGTTCATTTTTCCTTTGCCACTGATGAGCATTAAAATGCTTGTGAGTATGGCTATCGTAACGATTCTTTGTATTGCACTCAGTTATGTGGCCTATCGCTGGCGTGCTATAGAGCGTGTCTCTGAGACTTTGGTATTTAGAAAACTCAAATTTATCTTAAAGCTTTTATTTTTGGTTTACTATCAGCAGCAGGCTTAGGGTTGATTTTTTTATAGCCTATCTACCAACAGTTTATTTTTTTCTTAGGTGCTGGGGTAGTTTTTGGGCTAATCCTTTGTCACTTCTTCTTTGAAATGGCAATCAATAGAGATGTACGTGCTATGCTTAGACCAAAGTATTGGCTTTCTACGGTGCTGATTCTTATTTTAAGTAGTGGTTTTTGTTTTATCTTTATCAAGGATGTTTTTGGTTACGATACCTATGTGCCAAATGCTGATTCTGTGGATAGTGTCCGTATTGTAGATGATTTGAATAATTTAGGTCTTAGGTTTGATAAGGAGCATATGGTTTTGAAAGACAGAGACAATATTGCTCAAGTTGTAAAAATTGCTCAACTAGGTGTAAAAAAAATCTAGATAAGACCTCCCTGAGAAGTCAGGCAATCCCTACAACAAAAGAAGTTGTCAATGCAGAAGTTGCCATAGATTCTGAATTTTCTGTAGCTGCTTCGGGAACAACTAATGCACAGTCTTTATCAGAGGAAAATATTATAGGCGTAGATGTGTATTATACCCTTGCCAATGGGAGTCAGGTCAGTCGACAGTATAGCATTCCGCGAAGCGAATATTTTAAACTTTTCAAATCCATCTATGAGAGCAAACCTTATCGTGACCTTTCTAAAGAGGCAGTAAAATCAATGATGGAAGACGCACAGTACGATGTTCATATTTCAAATGCTTTATTTGATAATGTTGTCGTAGAGTTTTCTAGTGATACTAACCGCGCCACAGAAGATCAATTAAAGACAACTAAGGAAGATTGGCAAGCTTTTAGAAAAGGCCTTTCTAGCGGATATTGATAAGCGTACCTTGGATAATTATGGCAAAAATATTGTGGCAACGATAAATGGTAATTTTGGCAGTTTAGGGGAGTCTTGGCTTAATGTCTGGGTGACCAAAGAGGATAAGGCGATCTATGCTTTCTTAAAGGATATGGAAGCCAAAAAAACACCCTTGCCAATCAAAGCTTTTATTTTGATAAGTTACCAGAGTTTAAGTCATTGACCATCGCTAAAGAAGAGGAAGATGGCAGTAAGAGAACAACGGTGAAAACAATTAAGGATAAAAACACCATTGCTACCTTATTGCGTGAGGACAGTGAGACAATCTATACCAGTAGAATGGTTGATCGCGCTTATGTGATTTCAGGGGTAACGGTGAAAGATGAAGATATAGTAGATCGTGTATTTTTACCTGGAAAGGCAAGTAAATATCTTGCCGGAGCCCTAATTAAGGAGGGTTTAATATGAAATGTCCGATTTGTGGGAAAGGACATCTTAGAGAGATTAGTCCAAAACGTTATTTTTGTGCCGAGTGCTGTCATGAAGTGACCATGAGTCGGAAAAAGATGGTTGCCTACTATCCTGATGAGGAGGGTGGCCTACGTCTTGTCGGCACAGTGGATCAAGTCAGCAAAAAAAATTATCAGACGGTGCATTATAGAAGAACGTCTTAAATCAAACCCTAGCCTTTTGGCTAGGGGTTTTGTTGCTATAAATACATTTTATTTAATGTGGACAGGTGTCTACACTTGAAAAACAAAATAGGGAATGATACGATAACTTGAGTAATAAGGATATGAGGAGGGCTATCAATGCATAAACAATTATTTATTCCAGGACCGACAGAAGTTGCACCGGAAGTACTACAAGAGATGACCAAACCACTAATTGGACATCGTACCAAAGAATGTTCAGACTTGCAAAAAAAGCATCAGTGAAAAAAAGTGCAAAAACTTTTCTACACAGAAAATACAATCATCCTTTCAACGTCATCTGGCAGTGGTCTCATGGAGTCCGCAATACGTTCCTGTACAGCAAAAAGCCCTTTGTACAGCAATTGGCAGTTTTGGTAAACGTTGGCATAAGATGGCAGTGACCAATCGTGTCCCTGCGACTTTAATCGAGGCAGAACCAGGGGAACCAATCAGCCTAGAAGAGATTGAAGCCCACTTAAAAAAACAGGGGAATATGACTTGCTCACAGTGACCCACAGTGAAACCTCCACAGGGGTAGGCAATGACTTAGAGGCGATTAGTGCTTTGATGAAAAACTTCCCTGAAGTCGTTTGGTGTGTTGATGCCGTAAGTTCTGCTGGTGGCATGAAGATAGAAATGGATAGACTTGGGATTGATATCTTACTCACCTCAAGTCACAAAGCCCTGCCCTTCCTCCAGGTATGGCAATCTGTGCTGTGAGCCAAAAGGCTTATGAGCGTACCTTTGAGGTAGAGTACCGTGGCTTATATTTTTGATTTGCAAGACCTTTATAAGCGTGTGGTGGAAAAAGAACTTCCAATATCCATCAACACCGAATGTTTCCATGATGTTTGCCCTAGACTATCAACTTGGTCGTATTTTTAGAAGAGGGTCTAGACAATCGTTTCAAGCGTCACCAAGAGATGGCAAATTATGTGCGTGCTTGGGCAAAGGAATATTTTTGACCTTTTTCCCAAATGAAAATTACATGGTGGATACCCAAACAGTAATTAAAAAAATACAAGAGGCATTTCAGTTGCTGATCTCAATGAAGCCCTAGCCCTTCGTGGCAAGACTCTTTCTAATGGTTATGGTGACTTAAAAGAAAAAAACTTTCCGTATTGCCCACATGGGGAAATCACCTTAGATGATGTCAAAGCGTTATTAAAAGATATTGAAGAAATTTTTGGACTTAAAATAGGAGGCCTTGTGATGAAAATATTAATTACCGATGGTTTAGCCAATGATGCTGTAGAAAAGATGAAAGAATTTGCCCAAGTGGATATGCAGTTTTATCCAGAAGAAACTTTGGGAGAGGCCCTAAAAAGATTATGATGTTTTAGTAGTGCGTTCTGCCACTGAAGTCAGACAAAAGGTGATTGATCAAGCAGTAGCACATGGCAAGTTAAAAGCTTATCATTCGTGCTGGTGTAGGGATTGACAATATTGACCATCACTATGCACGTGAAAAAGGGCTTGAGTGTTCGTAATACACCAAGTGCCAATTCTAATGCGATGGCAGAACTTACCTTGGCACAGCTTTTTCGCTGTTAGTCGTTTTGTTGCTGCGAGCAATGTTACCATGCGTCAAGGTCAATGGCATAAAAAGAATACCGTGGGGTAGAACTTTTGGGCAAAAAGATTGGCTTGATTGGCTTTGGCCATACCGCTCGCCTTTTGGCAGACAAATGCCATGCTCTTGGGATGGATGTCTATTATTTTGATATTGTAGGCGAAGATAAGAATAGTCCTCATACTTTTTGTTCCATCAGTGGCAGAACTCATTAAAGAGATGGATTATATCACGCTCCACACGCCAAAGACACCTGATGGCAAGCCTCTCTTAGGAAAAGAAGAAATTGCGACAATGAAAGATGGCGTACGTCTAGTCAATTGTGCTAGAGGTGGCTTGATTGATGAAATGGCTTTGGTGGATGCTCTAAATGCAGGCAAGGTCGCTGCTGCAGGTCTTGATGTTTTTCTTAAATGAACCAACACCAAATGAGACCCTTGTCAACCATCCAAACGTTTCAGTGACCCCACATATCGGAGCCCAAACCCTTGAAGCGCAACAAAGAGTAGGCGATGAAGTGGTCAGTGTCATCAAAGAAGAAATGAAGCTAAACTAGTAAAAGCGTCCCTCATAGGAGGGACGCTTTTATCTTGCTTAAGGTGACAAAAAAAGCTATACTAGGGTATACTATTTATAAAAAAAGGAGGTTACTTATGTCAGTAAAAGGTTTTGTACGTGCTGAATTTAAGCAAAGCGCAAAGGAAAAAAATTAAATGGGAATTGGACAGCTGCGATTGCAGTCTCCATATTTTATGTGGTAATTGTTGGGATCTATCTTTCAGGTCAAGTGGTCATCAATACCCAAGCGGAGAAACTCGGGTATGTTACTGATCCAATGCTAGCGTTTCAAGCACTTAAAGGTGCTTTTATGACAGCATCTATTATTTTTTTCTTATTGGGAGCGCTTTAAATTGTGCATTTCAATTGGCGGCATCTAAGTTTTTCTTAAATGTTGCTTCTAAGTCTTCTGAGGTTGGTATAGGCGATTTTTTGGGTTATTTCCGTTATGTCCTCAAGGCAATTGGGGCAGGACTATGGCAAACCCTTTGGATTAGTATATGGGTCTCAATCTTTATGATTCCGGCAGCTGTGGCTTTTGGAGCAGGGGGTGCTATGCTCACTGGTTCTGCAATGACAGGAGAGAGTAGCCCAATAGGCATTGTAGCAATTGGTATTGGGGTTGTGCTTTACATCCTAGGGATTGTCGTGAGTATCATCAAGACCATTTCATATGGTCAGATGTATTTTGTTTTAGCAAATGAAGACTCTATTGGGGTGCTTAGAAGTATGCGTATTTCCAAGGTGCTTACCAAAAATTATCTTGGGGATATCTTTGTCTTAGGCTTGAGCTTTATTCTTTGGTATTTGCTTGCTAGCTTTACCTTTGGTCTAGCGTATGTCTATGTTTTTCCCTTATACGATGACGACCTTTGCAGAAACCTATATCTTCTTGCGCAACCGTGCCTTTGAAGAAGGTAGCTTAGAGCCTGAAGAATTTGGTTTAAGAAAAGTTGGTGGCCAAGCCCCTAGTGTAGGTGTGGGAATTCAGGAACTTTTTCCAACTGAAGCGCCTCATACCCCTACCTCAGGCAGAAGAAACTTTTCATCAAGAAGTCGAGCCTTTTTCACCAAGAGGTAGAACCTAGCCCTACAAAATGAAAGTGATACCAAATATGAGTAACTATGAGCCAATTCAGGCGAAAGAAACCATCAAGAAAAAAAGCAATAAGCCTGTGATTATTGGAGTTTTTGCAAGCGTTTTTTTATCGCTTGTATTCTCCTTTTCAGTTTGATTGTTTCTGCATTTAGTGATGTTACAACACCAAGTAAGCCCTTTAGCAGTGGTTATGAGAATGTTACCATTCTTCATGTTGATGGCACAATTGGTGAGGATGAAGACTATTACAATCAAGAGTGGATTACCTCAGAGATTAAGCGAGCAGAGCTTGATAAGGATAATAGGGCAATTGTGCTTAAAAATCAATTCTCCAGGTGGGAGTGCTTATGATTCTGATGAGACCTATCTCAATTTGATGGACTACAAGAAAAAGACAGGCAGACCAATTTATGCCTATGCAGAGGATCTTATGGCCTCAGGCGGTTATTATATCGCTGCAGCAAGTGATGAGATCTATGCCAATCGTAACAGCTTGATAGGTTCTATTGGGGTGATTGGGTTTCAAAGTGTTGATGCCAGTGCGCTTTTAAATAAGCTCGGCGTTAAGGTGACCACTGTTCATAGTGGTAAAGACAAATTGGTAGGTGCTTTATCATCAGAATTGACGGCAGATCAAAAGGCGCAACTCCAAGCCATAACAGATGAATGTTATGAGCAGTTTGTTGGTATTGTCGCTAAAAGTCGTAAGATGAGCTTTGAACAAGCCAAAACCTTAGCCACAGGAGGCGTCTACAGTGCCAAGCAAGCCAAGAAAAATGGTTTGATTAATGATATTATGCGCTATGAAGAATTTCTTGATTTTCTAAAAATCTGATAAAGATTTAATGGATTATGAATTTAATGATGTTTACTATGAAAAAAAGCAAGGATAGCTTTTTAAATTATGTAAAATATAGTAGTCTCTTTGGGAAGAATGAACTTACTTCAAGTTTAGAAGCCTTAAAAAGCCTTGGAAATGAAAAACCAATGTATTTGTATCATAGGTTAGTAAAAAGCCTATGACGTTAATTCGTCATAGGCTTTTTTGTGTTTATTCAATGTTTTTTTAATCAGACTATCCTGACTTTCAGCTTCACTATTGTTAGCTTCGTTTTTTTAGAAGATCACGAATTTCGCCAAGGAGATCTTCAACACTTGGTTTTTTTCTGCTTTTTTTCCGTTTCTTCCTCTTGTGCTTTTAACGAGTTTATTTTTTTGCTTCTTGAAGGAGACGAATGATCATGAAGATAGAAAAAGCGATGATGAGAAAATTTAAAATGGTATCTAAAAAAAGTACCATAATTGATGGCGTTTTTCCGGAGAGATCACTTTTCCATCGGGAGCGATTTCTGCTTCTTTTTAGGACTAATTTTAGACTGGAGAAATTAATCCCACTTGTAATCATACCTAAAATTGGCATGATGATGTCACTGACCAAAGAAGTGACAATCTTACCAAAAGCACCACCGATAATTACACCGATGGACATATCGATCACATTGCCTTTCATCGCAAAGGCTTTAAAATCTTTCCACATAAAAATAACAAACCTCCATAAATTTTTTTGTTCTAAAAAGCCCACTAATTCAAGTGGGCTGTAGGCTTTTTAGAAAAAAATAGGAACGTATTGATGATAAAGAGTGGAATCAAGAAAGCGACTGACCAGCCGATATAACCAAAGAAGGAAGGCATTTGAATACCATTTTTCTTCCGCAATAGATTTTACCATGAAGTTTGGAGCGTTACCAATATAGGTATTGGCACCCATGAACACTGCCCCAGCAGAGATTGCCATCAAAAAGGTGAGGATCAACTGTACCAAGGGTAGTGACAACCCCTTCACTAGCACCTAAAGAACCAGCAGTTGTTAGGAATACAAGATAAGTAGGTGCATTGTCAAGGAAAGATGATAGGGCACCTGTCACCCAGAAGAATTGATGTGCTGAATGCAGACCAAGTTCGCCACCACGAGCTGCAAGGATTGCCATTGCTGGAATCATGGTGAGGAAGATACCAATAAAGAGCTTGGCAACTTCTTCGATTGGTCCCCAATTGAAACGGTTGAATGCACGAGAGTCTTTAGAAGTCGTCTTCATAGAGAGGAAGGCAGCGAGTAGGATAATAGCGGTACGGAGCAAGTCGAGGTAGCTCCAAACGATATCATGACCATGATGACTAAAGAGCTTAAAGCCATAAAAGTGTACCAGTGCTTGGATCAGCAAAAGACGCTAGAGGTTGATAGTACACCAGAAAGAATAACTGCCCCAACAATCATAAAGATGAAGATAAGGTTGTGTAAACCTTCGATACGTAATTTACCATCACCTTCATCTGCTGGCACCTTACCACCAACTTCTGCTAAATCTTTCTTATACATGTTACTTTCAATAATGAAGTAAACCACTAAGAGAATGACTGAGTTAAGGAGAAATGGCATAAGTAAGTGTGAAAGTGTCCAGAAGAATGGTACCCCACGCAAGAAACCTAGGAATAGTGGTGGATCACCGACGGGGGTGAGCGCCCCACCAACATTACAAACTAAGAAGATAAAAAAAGATAACGCTGTGTTTGCTGCGTTTACGCCAAGCATTGGCACGAAGGAGAGGGCGAATTAAAAGCATCGCTGCCCCAGTTGTTCCAATCCAACTTGCTAAAACTGCCCCAATAATAAGGAAAAATCAGATTGACCTTAGGGGTGCCAGCTAAAGAACCACGTAATACGATCCCCCGGCAACTGCAAATAGCCCAAGTAAAAGAACGATAAATGGAATATAATCCAAAATAACTTGGTGAAGGAGTTGATAAATAGCCTCTTCGGCACCAAAACCGATAAAAAATGGGACGAAGAAGAGGAGGGCCCAAAAGGCACTAACCTTTCCTAGATTGTGCTCCCACCAATGTCCATTGACAATTGGAAAGATTGCAATTGAAAGTAACATACCGACAAATGGGATAATACTCCAAGTTGGTAACAGTAAGCCTAGAGGTGTGTCATCCCCTGTAGCGAAAGCAGGAGATGCGCTGACCAACAACACGAGTAGTAGTGGTATGAACTTCAACATTTTTTTGACTTGAAGATTCATTAACTGACTTCCTTTCTACAATTAAATTTTTACTTCTAAAAGCCTTGCATAGTATTATAGACGAAAGGAGAATATAATTCAATTTATTTTTAAAGATAATAGAAGATAATAGAACAAAAATAGTTAAACTAATTTATCAGAATTTTCTGCGAGGCAAAACACCATGAAATATATGTATTTGACAATCTTTTATTCAAGTTTATGTTGTAAATACAGTATGATTTCAATGATTAATTGAAACCTAAAACTTGTAAGAGTCCATAAATAGGATTAATATAAACGATATAAGCGAATCGCTAATGGGCAGAGCGAACTTATCTTAATTATTGCGAGCTGCGCAAAAAAAACGAGTGATTCAAAAAAAGGAGGAAATGCTTATGAGCAATTCAGAACAAAACGTGCATATGCAGCGAAGCCTGCGTGCGATCGACCTATGGAGCTTAGCGCTCGGGGCGATGATTGGTTGGGGATGTTTCGTACTCCCTGGTAACATGTTCCTAAGAGAGTCAGGTCCTTTAGGTACTTTTTATTGGGATGATGATTGGGGCAGCAATGACCATCGTTATCAGCTTGAGTTTTACTTATCTTATCCAAAAATTCCCTGTATCAGGTGGGGCATTTGTTTATGCTGACGCAGCCTTTGGTAAATTACATGCCTTTATCTGCGGATGGTTTTTGGTTTTAACCTATTGGTGCTTGATTCCACTCAATGGGACAGCAGTAGGTCTTGTTGCTAGATATATTTTTCCCAGGGGTGCTTTCTAATGAAAAACACCATCCTTTATCAAGTTGCTGGTTGGGATGTTTATGCTGGGGAACTTGTGGTTGCTATCTTATCTATTGTTATTCTCGCTTGGGTTAACGTACGTGGGGTAAGCTTCACAGGTGCGGTTCAAACCGCTGTTGCAATGGGTCTTGTCGGCGCAATCTTACTTCTTGTGGCTGGTGCTTTATGGCAACAACCAGACTTAAAACAACCTTTCTCCAGGTTATGGTGAAGCTGGTGCCCTAAAAGGTATCTTTGCTGTAGCAGCAATTGCACCTTGGGCGTTCATTGGTTTTGACTCTATCCCACAAGCAGCTGGGGAATATCGTTTCTCTCAAAAGAAGACTATCTTAATCATGGTTTCTGCAACCTTTATTGCAGGTATGATGTATGTTACCGTTAACACTGTTACAGCTGTTGTTATGCCATGGCAAGAGTTAATCAACAGTGACACAAACTGGGCAACTGGTACTGCTGTTGAAATGCTTCTTGGTAAAGTTGGTCTTATCCTTGTAGCGATTGCCATGATTTGTGCAGTTGTTTCAGGTCTTAACGCATTCTTCCTTTCTGCTAGCCGTGTTATGTACACCATGGCTAAGGCAGATGCACTTCCAGCTTACTTTGGTAAATTGGATCCAGTCACTGCGATTCCTAAAAAAATGGTATTGTTTTCCTTTGTGCTTTGGCTGTTATCGCACCATTCTTTTGGTCGTGAAGTATTAAACTGGATCGTTGACATGACTTCTGTAGGAGCTTCACTAGGCTTCCTTTACACTTGTTCAGCAGCAGCAGTATTTGCAAAAACGCTATGGCGACAAGAAATTTGTCATCATCGGCGTATTTGGCAGTCTCTTTTCACTTCTCTTCTTAGGTCTTCTCCTTATCCCTATCGCACCAGGGGCGTTAAGCGTTCCAGCTTACTCAGCGCTTGGTATTTGGGTATTTTTAGGTGCTATTTTTCTACCTTGTTATCCGCAAGAAATATCTTGTTAGTGACAAATTGAGCAAAATGGTTGACGAAGCACTAGAAGAAGTGGCAAAATAATCTTAGCGTAGATGTCCCTAGGGATGTTTATATATTAAATTCATACTTTTAATCAGAGAAAGGAAGTTTTTTTAACATGAGTTTTTGAACTACCAAAATTTACTCGCGAAGAAGTTTTTAGAAATGGACCACAAGTACAATGTACACTCTTGGTCAGCTACAAGCATCTTTAACTAACATCATTCCGGTAGAAAAAAATCTGAAGGGATTTATTTCTGGGATTACAATGGTAAAAGATATGCAGATATGTCTTCTCAACTTGTTAACATGAACATTGGTCATCATAATCAACAAGTTATCGATGCCATCAAACAACAAGCTGAAGACCTCTGCTTCATTGCACCTGGTCAAGCAGTTGGTACCCGTGCTGCTCTAGCGAAGAAAAATCATTGAATGGGCACCAGAAGGTATGACAAGAGTATTCTTCACCAATGGTGGTGCAGATGCTAATGAAAATGCTGTTAAAATGGCACGCGTCGTAACTGGACGTACAAAAGTATTTTCTATGTATAGAAGCTACCATGGTGCAACCATTGCTGCTGGTAACCTTTCTGGGGATCCACGTCGTTTCTCTTCTGAAATTGGTGGTGCAGCAGGTTTTGTTAAATTTGAGGGACCTTTCCAATATCGCGAGTATTTTGACTTTTAAATCTGATGAAGAAATTACAAAATACTACCTCTACATGTTAGAAAAACAACTTATCGCTGAAGGTGCAACCAACGTTGCAGCAATTCACCTTGAAACCGTTGTTGGTGCGAATGGTGTTATCATTCCTCCAGATGGTTACCTCCAAGGTATCCGTGCACTTTGCGACAAGTATGGCATCTTCATGATCTGCGACGAAGTTATGTGTGGCTTTGGTCGTACAGGTGAAAAAAATTTGCTGTTGACAACTGGAATGTTGCACCTGATATGATCACATTCGCTAAGGGTGTTAACTCTGGTTATGTTCAACTTGGTGGCGTTATCATGAACGAAAAAGTAGCAAGCTACTTTGATGATCATGTTCTCCAATGTGGTCTTACCTATCAAGGTCACCCACTTGCTTGTGCTGCTGGTCTTGCTAACCTCGCTTACTTGGAAGAACACAACGTTTTTAGATAACGTTAAAAAGTTGGTAAGGTTCTTGGTGAAGAACTCGAAAAACTAAAAGAAAAACACGCTTGTGTTGGTGACGTTCGTTACATCGGTCTTTTCTCAGCAATTGACCTTGTATACGATAAAGCAACTAAAGCACCTATCGCTGAATACGCTGTTGACACCACTGGTAACCAAAAAGAAAGTTCTTGCAAAATGTAAAGAACTCGGTTTCTATACCTATGGACGTGACAACGTTATCCAAGTTTGCCCTCCACTAATCATCACTGAAGAAGAACTTCTCGAACAAATGAAAGTTCTTGATGAAGTACTCACTTGGGCAGACGAACAATTCTGCAAATAATAAAGTTTTAAAGTGAAACCTCCTTGGAGGTTTCACTTTTTGTGCAATTTAAAAAGTTTGCTATAATAGAGTCTGAGGTGAGTTTATGAAGATAGAACAACTCAGATTTTTTTGATATCAGTTGTCAAATATGGTTCTATTAATGCAGCAAGTAAAAAGAATTTGTAACTCAGCAAAGTCTCAATAAGTCGCTCTCTGCTCTGGAAGCAGAACTTGGGGTAACCCTCTTAAATCGCACAAAAATGGGAACGAGACTCACAGAAAAAGGAGAGATTGTCTTCCGTGAGGCGCAAGCCATTATTAGTCAATGTGACCGTATGCTAGATAGGTTAAACGAAGAAAGCGGAGAAAAGGAAGTCACTGTTGGTAAGCTCAATATCCATATTGCCTCTATGCTTGATGTGGCAATCATGCCTCTGGCTTATATGGAATTTATTCAAACTTATCCCAATGTACAAATTTATTCTGCTGAACGTGTTCAAAAAGATATTTTTAAGTGCTGTAGTAAAGCACCCTGGAGATTTAGGGCTGTTACTCTCTACAGGGGAAATGACAGGAAGTTTTGATGAACATTTGGAACTTTATCCCTTAAAACGCTACCCAATTTTAATGGCAATGTCACCCAAGCACCCTTTGGCACGACATAATAATTTATCAATTCATACGATTACCGATTATCCACTGGTGATTTATGAGGCAGGTGGCGAAAGCAGACATCCCTTATCTCATCTGGCTGAGATGAAGGTTGCCCTGGCAAGTCGTAATGAACGCATGTGTGAATATCTTTTTAAATGAAGAAGAAGCCATCATGTGTTCCTTTGCACCCTTTGTAGAACGCAATATTTTTTTAAGGATTTCGTCCACATTCCAATTAGTCATAAAAAGTGCCTACTATGATCTTTATATGGCGATTCACAAAAATACGTCCAATCATCAACGGATGCTGGCCAATAAGTTTAGTCAGATTTTTCAGAGAATATTTATAAAAAAACACGTCTAGTACTTTTTAGTACTAGACGTGTTTTTTTATAAATAAAGACTTAATATGTTCAATGATTTCATCAGTAAGGGTTGTGATTGGTTTGGTTGCATCAATCAGTATGATACTCTCATCTACTTTAGCATAATCAAGATAGTGTTGACGGATGACTTCAAGACGACTGAGGTTTTCGTAATGTTCTGTAGTAGTGCGGTTTTTTTGGATACGCTCTAGGGCAATTTTGGGATCAAGATCAAAAAAAGAAAGGTCTTTTTTTGGCTTTAAGGTAGCATAGCGATTAATACTTTCGATCCATGCTTTATCTAGGACGGAGGCATTGTAGGCCAGGCTAGAAAGCAAGTAACGATCAGTTAAGACTAGGCTATCTGTTAACTGGCTTTCTATTTCTTTGAGGTGTTCTAGGCGATCCGCTGCAAACAGAAGCGCTAGGGTGGTTTCCTCAAAGTCTAGCTTATTGACTAGGGCGTCACGGATTAGTTTGCCGATGGCAAGATGGCTAGGTTGACAGGTGGTCACAACAGAGACGCCCATCTCCTGTAAGGCTTTAGCGCAGTGTTTTAACTGTAAGCTTTTACCAGCACCATCAATGCCCTCAAAGGCAAAAAAGGATTTTAACATCTTATTTTACTCCAATATCGAGGTGCATAGCATTTTTGACTTTTGCTAAAGTTTCAGTACCGATAGCATTAGCCCTTGCATTACCCGCTGAAATAATATCTTTGACCTCATCAAGGTGAGTTTCGTAATAGGCACGTTTTTTTCTCTAAATGGTGCGAGGAGGTGATTTAGGCTTTGGACTAAGGTTTTTTTACAAGCCATACAACCGATGGTGCCGGCACGACACATTTGACAAATATTGTCGTATTCTAGTGGGGTAAAGATTTGGTGATATTTAGAGACAACACAGATTTCTGGATGGCCTGGATCTGTCTTATGGATACGTGCAGGGTCGGTGATGGCAGCACGCACCTTGGTTTCGATGGTTTTTTCATCATCAGAAAGATAGATGGCATTGCCTAGACTTTTACCCATCTTCTGATTGCCGTCCAGACCTTGTAAGCGTCCAAAAATCGCCTATTTTCATTTCTGGTTCTTTTTAAAATAGGGGCATCTTTGGCATAAAGATCATTGAAACGGCGCACTAGTTTACGCGCCAATTCGATATGAGGACGTTGATCTTCCCCCACTGGGACAAGGTCAGCATTACAAAAAGTAATATCTGCTGCTTGGCTGACAGGGTAGCCGATAAAACCATAGGTCATATCATCATAGCCGTATTGGCTAGCTTCTGTCTTGGTGGTAGGATTGTGACGCAAGACATTTAGGGTCACAAACATAGAATAAAATATCGTTAGCTCTGCAATGGAAGGAATCTGGGATTGCAAGAATAAGGTGGTCTTATTAGGATTTAAGCCCACAGAAAGGTTATCAATTGCCACTTGCAAGATACTGTCACTGATTAATTCAGGACGTTCAAAGTGGGTTGTTAGGGCTTGGACATCAGCGATTTCGATAAAAAGTATCATACTCTTCTTGTAAGAGAACACGATTTTTTTAAACTGCCGACATAATGTCCAATATGTAAACGCCCTGTTGGTCTATCTCCGGTAAGGATACGTTTTTTTGCACTCATACTTCTATCTCCTTTGTCAAACTCCAATCAGTATAGCAACAAAAGATAAAAAAATTTAAATAGCAAGAGAAAATAAAATTGGCAAAGACAGGAGCAAACTTCTTTATTCCTAAAGTTTAAAAATGCTTTTTCTTAGGCTAAGGTATGGTATAATAGGGGCATGATAAAAATGAGGTGATGAGATGAGTTTGTTGGCAAGTCATGCCCGCGACAAGGGTGGACCTGATTTGATTTTTAAAGTACAGCACTTTAGCCAAAAAGAGAGCTGAAGCAATTGGCAAGGACAATATTCTTGATGCGACTATAGGTTCTTTTTAGATGAAGATGGCACCTTGATGGTGATGAAAACTGTAGAAAAGGCCTTACAAGAAGTGAGTTTTTTTCAGAGGGTGCAAGCTATGCGCCTACCCTTGGAGAACCCGAATTTTTTAAAGGTCTTGGAAAAAGACTGTCTTTTTGGACAAAAAAACCAAAAAGCCCATCTAGGGACGGTGACCACACCAGGAGGGACAGCAGCCCTTAGAAATGCCTCTTTTAACTATCTTGAATTAGGTGAGCGCTGTATTACCACGGATTTTTTTATTGGTCAAATTATAAAAAAACCTACTTGCTGAAAATGGACGCTTTTTTTGGAAACGTTTACCACTTTTGATAGGGAAGATGGTTTTTAACCTTGATGCTTGCTTAAAAAAACCTGTCAAGAGGTTGCCAAAAAAACAACGCAATGTGATGTTGCTTTTTAAATACACCAGCACATAATCCGACTGGATTTGAGCTATCCTATAATGAGTGGGAGACCTTAGTAGAGGGCTTAAAGACCTTGAGCCAAAAATGGTAAGAATAATGTTATCTTGGTGGTGGACGTGGCTTATATTGACTTTGCTGAAGAACAATCTCGAGACTTTTTTTCCTCCTCTTTGAGGGCTTGCCAGAGAATTTTTTTGGTCATTGTTTGTACGAGCATGAGTAAGGGATACTCTCTTTATGGCTACCGCCTAGGAGCGATGATTGCCCTCAGTCAAAGTCAGGCAGTCATTGACGAATTTATCTTAGCAAATAGTGCTTCAGCACGAGCGACTTAGTCAAATAGTTCTCGTCCTGCAATGATGGCAATTTGTAGTATTTATAATGATCGTGAGCGTCTTGAGGCTTTTTCGCCAAGAAGAAAAATATCTGGTAAGCATCTTAAAAGAACGTGCCACGCTTTTTTTAGAGGAAGCAAGGGTATTAGGGCTAAAGCTTTGTCCTTATCAATCGGGCTTTTTTGTGACAGTTGATTTAGAGAGCCAGGAAAAAGGCACTAAAGGTGGCGGATCAATTAGCGAAAAAAAGGAAGTCTTTGTCGTCCCTCAAGGCAATGGTATCCGTCTTGCCATCTGTGCGATTTCTAAAGCAAGGCTAAAAGGACTAGCAAAATTTATTCAAAAATGTCATTTATGAGGTAGAATAGAGCTTCTAGGTAATTTTAGCGGGCTGATATTTGAGAAAAAAAGCAGTTTTTTTAAAATTACTTGACAAAAAAACTGGAAAAAAATGGGTATTATCTTTATTAAGTTTATATTGGCGTTGAAGAGGACGCCTTACTTAGGACTTATTTGAGAGAAAAAAATGTCGTGGCTGAAAGCATTTTAAATAAGGAAGTAAGGATACCACCTTGGAGCCATGGTGGGAAAAACCATCATCGGGTTATCTCCGTTAGCGGATAGGAAGAGAGGGTAGCTTTTTGGCTATCAATTTGGGTGGAAACACGGGTACGCTCGTCCCTATTTTTTGGGGGACGAGTGTTTTTTTATTTTGTATTTTATTGGGGAGGAAAGAGAAAATGTTAAAGATGACCATGCCTGATGGTGCGATTAGGGATTATGATAAGGAGAGCGTAACGCCTTTAGAAATAGCGGAATCTATTTCTCATGGTTTGGCAAAAAAAGCTTTGGGGGCTAGTGTTGATGGAGAAATTTATGATCTTTTGCGTCCAATCACAAAAGATGCAGAAATTTCAATTCTAACCTTTGATGATGAAGAAGGGCAAAAGGTCTTTCACCATACCAGTGCCCATCTTTTAGCACAGGCGGTAAAAAACCTTTGGCCAGAGACTAAAATTGCGATTGGGCCAGCAATTAAAGATGGCTTTTATCATGACTTTGATAGCCCACATACCTTTGTACCAGAAGATATTGAAAAAAATTGAACAAGAAATGAAACGTCTAGTCAAAGAAAATGCTGATTATAAGAGACGTGAAATTTCTCGTGTAGAAGCAATTGAACTTTTTGAAAAAAAAGGTGAAACCTATAAAGTTGAGCTAATTAAAGACATGCCAGAGGAAGAAGTCATTACCATTTATGAAAGTGGTGATTATACGGATCTTTGTGCTGGCCCACACTTGCCAAAAGCTGGCATGGTCAAGGCCTTTAAGGTCATGAGCCTTGCCGGTGCTTATTGGAAGGGTGATGAAAAAAATAAAATGCTCCAACGTATCTATGGCACGAGTTTCCCTAAAGAAAAGGAATTAGAAGCTTATCTTTTCCGTTTAGAAGAAGCAAAACGTCGTGATCATAGACGTTTAGGTAAGGAGCTAGATTTATATAGCTTTGTTGATGAGGCTCCTGGCTTTCCGGTCTTTCATCCAAAGGGTATGGTGTTAAGAAACCAAATTGAGACTTTTTGGCGTCAGTGTCATGCACGCGGTGGCTATGATGAGGTGAGAACCCCACTGATTATGGACAGAAAACTCTGGGAAAGATCAGGACATTGGGAACACTATAAAGAAAAACATGTATTTCACCGAAATTGATGAAGCACCTTTTGCTGTCAAACCAATGAACTGTCCGGGAGGCATTTTTGCTTTATAATGAGAGCATGCATTCTTATCGTGATTTGCCACTTCGTTGGGCAGAGCTTGGCTTGGTTCACCGTCATGAGCTTTCTGGTGCCTTACATGGTTTGATGCGTGTTAGAGCGTTTACCCAAGATGATGCTCATATTTTCATGCTCGAAAGTCAAATTAAAGATGAACTGATTGGGGTTATCCATCTAATTGATGAAATTTATAAACCTTTTGGTTTCAAATACAAAGTTGAACTTTCTACGAAGCCAGAAAAAAAGCAATGGGTTCAGATGAACTTTGGGAAAAAGGCAACTAGTGGGCTTATGCAGGCTTTGGAAGAAGTGGGTATGTCATACACTTTAAATCCTGGGGATGGGGCATTTTATGGACCAAAAAAATTGACTATCATTTAGAAGATTCCTTGGGTAGAACCTGGCAATGTGGTACCATTCAACTTGACTTCCAAATGCCGGAAAAAAATTTGATATGACCTACATTGGTGAAGATGGGGAAAAAAACATCGTCCTGTCATGGTGCACCGTGCTATCTTAGGTAGTATGGAAAGATTTATTGGTATCCTAACGGAGCACTTTGCTGGCGCTTTTTCCTATTTGGCTCAGTCCTGTACAGACGATTATTTTTACCAATTACAGATGATCAAGCAGATTATGCAAGAGAAATTGCCCAAAAAAACTCAAAAAAAGCGGGTGTGCGTGCAGAAGTTGACTATCGTAATGAAAAGATAGGCTATAAGATTCGTGAAGCACAGATGCAAAAGATTCCATACATGCTTGTTGTGGGTAAAAAGAAGTAGAAAGCCAAACGGTTTCTGTTCGAGATAGAAAAGAGGGCGATGTTGGGATTAAGACGATAGATGAAATTTTAGCTCAAATTGTAGAAGAAATTCAAAAATAAGGTCGTAAAAGTAGGTGTTTGATGTTTAAACGCAAGATGACAAAGACGGCGGGCAAAACCAATGGGCTTTTATGGGATGCTCATGCTGCAAAAAGATGAACCTTTTTTCATACAAGGTTATCCTTTTGGGGACTAACCCACCTTAGCACCCAAGATAACCCTGATATTCTTGAAATTGGTGTTGGTGGCGGGAAAAATATCAAAAGAATTTTTGAACGTTTTTCCCCAAGGCTAAACTATGGGGGATGGATATATCCCCATTAGCAATTAAGCGAGCAAAGTTAGAAAATTTCTATCGTTGCCTAAGTGGTAAGGTCACCTTATCCTTAGGCAATGTTTCTGCCTTGCCTTATAAAAAAGAAGCCTTTGATAAGGTAGTGGCTTTTGAAACCATTTATTACTGGCCAGATTTAAAAGAAGATTTTTTTCTGAAGTTTATCGTGTTTTGAAACCAAAAGGTGAGTTTTTTGATTTGTAATGAAGATTATCAAGATCCCGAGAGACCCTCATGAGCATGATACTTTGAAGGAAATTTTACCGATTACCATTTATGAAAAATGAGGCGGTTATTTCTGCCTTGCATCAAGCAGGGTTTAAAAAAAAGTGACCCTTTGGTTGCATCATAATGGTGACTGGGTAAGCTTTTTAGCACAAAAGTAATAACCGAACTTTAAACTAGTGTACTTAATTGATATAAAATGTTGAGCCACTATTTATATTGTGCTAAAAATGTAATTATCAAAGTAGAGAGGAGTAGGCTATGTCAACTAATCGAAATCTTCCAAGAAAAAGACCGCCTCAACGCATGCAAAATGCGCCAAAGCGTCGTAAAAAGCCGCGCCAAATAAGCGTTATCGGTTAGCGCTTCGTGCAAGGCTGTTTTTGCTTGTGTTATTCCTACTTCTTGTTTTTTTGGTGTGAGTTCTTGTACAAAGGCAGTTTTTTTGGGTCAACAGAAACCACCAAACCAACTGAGACTGCAACCACAGAACACCAGGAAAAAAAGGACGACAACCACCACCGATAGTTTTGCGAGCAAATTATTGAGTGAATCGGCGATTTTTAATCAATGCAGATACGGGAGAAGTGCTTTATCAAAAAAATCCTGATAAGCCTTTAAAACCAGCGTCTTTGGTGAAACTGATGACAGCATATACTGCTTTGGATTTGACGGGAGATAGATTAAATGATAAGGTCGCTGTACCGGCAGAGGCTTTTAATGATGTGGAAGAGGCGGCTAAGAGTGGCTTACTACCAAACGAATTGGTAAGCATTAAGGATTTATTGTATTGTGCGATTTTACCTTCCGGAGGCGATGCGGCCCAAGCCCTTGCCCTGGTAACAGACAGTAGCATTAGTAGCTTTGTTGACAAGATGAATGCTAATGCAGAAAAAAACTAGGCATGAAAGAAACACACTATGTCAATGTTGTAGGCTTAGATGCCCCAGGACAATTATCGACAGCAAGAGATATTAGTAAACTCATGCAAAAGATTGTCAATGATGATAGATTTTTTAGAAATTTTATCTGCTGATCATTATACAACAAGCCAGAGTGCAGAGCATGGCAATGGCAAGCTAGTCTTTCATACCTTAAAGTCGAAAATCAATGACTATCTTAAAACAGATGCTATTAAAGGCTATAATATTATAGGTGGCAAGACAGGTTATACGACTGATGCCGGGATTTGCCTGGCTTCAGTGGCGAGAAATGATCGAGGAGATATGTATATTGCCGTAACCCTAAAAGCGGGTGGGGATGTCAATAATTACTATCCGGCAATCAAAGACGCCGTTTCCCTTTATAATCTCGCTTTTAATCAGTAGAAATACAAAGAGACCTTTGTTCTTTTGGACAAGGGTCTCTTTTTTACACAAGGACAGACACGCCCGGATCGGTTGATTTATTTTAGTAAATTTATATTGACATAGTGATTTTTGCATGGTACACTACTCTACGCCTAAGAGATGTAGGCGAGTTGCGCCCTTTCATGGCGCAAGCCATTAAAGCGGCGTTAGGCGCTGCTGCTTATGGCGAAAGCCAGTATATTAGACGAGGAGGTGGCAGTATGCCAACAATTAGCCAATTAGTCGCTAAAGGAAGAAAAAAACAGCAAAGAAAAAAATCTGGGGCTCCTGCTTTGAGCAGCAATCCACAAAGACGTGGACTCTGCACAAGAGTTTATACACAAAACCCCTAAAAACCTAACTCTGCACTTCGTAAAGTTGCTCGTGTACGCCTTACAAATGGTCATGAAGTAACTGTTTACATTCCAGGGATTGGACACAATCTTCAAGAACACAGCGTAGTACTTGTACGTGGTGGTCGTGTTCGTGACCTACCTGGGGTTCGTTATCACTTAGTTCGTGGTACTTTAGACGCTGCTGGTGTTAACAACAGAATGCAAGCACGTTCAAAATACGGTACAAAAACGTCCTAAAAAAATAATTGATTGTGTAGAGAAAGGAGGATACTATGTCAAGAAAAAGGTCAAGCACCAAAAAGAGAAATTTTACCAGATCCAATTTATGATTCTATCCAAGTTACAAAGCTAATTAACCAAGTAATGTTAGCGGGTAAGAAAAAGCATTGCTGAAAAAAATCGTTTACAATGCTTTTTGATATGATGAAAGAAAAAACTGGAAAAGAAGCAATTGAGGTTTTTGAAGAAGCTTTAAATAACGCTATGCCAGTTTTAGAAGTTAAGGCACGTCGTGTCGGTGGGGCAAACTATCAAGTACCAGTAGAAGTACGTGCAGATAGACGCCAAACCCTAGGACTTCGTTGGCTAGTAGACAGTGCAAGAAAACGTGGCGAAAGAACCATGGAACTACGTCTTGCTAACGAATTAATGGACGCTGCAAACAATACCGGTGGCGCAGTGAAGAAAAAAAGATGAAGTACACAGAATGGCTGAAGCGAATAAGGCATTTGCACACTATCGTTGGTAGGATATTCTGGTATCAATCATACTAATAAAAAAATAAGATAAGGAGGAATACTAGTGGCAAGAACAATTAGTCTTGAAAAAAACAAGAAACATTGGTATCATGGCACACATTGATGCAGGTAAAAACCACCACCAGTGAACGTATCTTATACTTCACAGGTAAGTCTCACAAGATAGGTGAGGTGCATGATGGTGCTGCAACAATGGACTGGATGGAACAAGAGCAGGAACGTGGGATTACCATTACTTCTGCTGCAACAACAACCCAATGGGATGGTCACAGAATCAATATCATCGACACACCAGGGCACGTTGACTTTACTGTTGAAGTAGAACGTTCTTTACGTGTCCTTGATAGCTCTGTTGCTGTATTCTGTGCAGTAGCTGGGGTACAACCGCAATCTGAAACAGTATGGCGTCAAGCTGTTCGTTATAACGTTCCAAGAATTGCCTTTGTCAACAAGATGGACAGAACAGGGGCAAACTACTACAACGTAGTTGAACAAATCAATACCCGTCTTGGTTCTAAAGCTGTAGCGATGCAAGTGCCAATTGGTGCCGAAGATCATTTTGATGGCCTTATTGACCTTGTAACCTTAAAAGCTTATAAGTTCCTTGATAATGCAGAACTCATTAACTACGAAGAAATCGAAATTCCAGCAGATTATCAAGATAAGGTTGAAGAATATCGTCTTATTTTAGTTGAAACCGTTGCTGAAGCAGATGAAGCATTGATGGAAAAAAATACCTCGAAGGTGAAGAAATTTCTGTAGAAGAAATGAAAAAAAGCGATTCGTAAAAGCAACTATTGCCAACGAATTGGTACCTGTTTTTGCAGGTTCAGCTTTTTTAAAAAAACAAAGGGGTACAATTCTTACTTGATGCTGTTGTCGCTTATGCACCAGCACCAACAGATATTCCAGCTATTTTTAGGGACTTTGCCAAATGGTGAAGAGGTTGCAAGACATGCTTCTGATGATGAACCATTCTCAGCGTTGGCATTTAAGGTAATGACAGACCCTTATGTTGGGAAACTTACCTTCTTCCGTGTTTATTCAGGAACCTTAAAGAGCGGTTCTTATGTTTATAACAGCGTTAAAGGTAAACGTGAAAAGAATTGGTCGTATTCTCCAAATGCACTCCAATAACCGTACTGAAATCGATGAAGTTTATGCAGGGGATATTGCAGCTGCAGTAGGGCTAAAGGATACCACAACAGGGGATACCTTAAGTGATGAAAACAATGAAATCATCTTAGAATCTATGGAATTCCCAGATCCAGTTATTTCTGTAGCGATTGAACCAGCAAGTAAGGGCGACCAAGATAAGATGGGTATTGCACTTTCTAAACTTGCTGAAGAAGATCCAACCTTCAAAGCTTACACTAATGACGAAACAGGGTCAAACCATTATCTCTGGTATGGGTGAACTTCACCTTGATATCATCGTTGATCGTATGAAACGTGAATTTAAGGTAGAAGCTAATGTAGGGAAACCAATGGTTTCTTACAAAGAAACTATCCGTAAGGCAGTTGAAGGTGAAGGTAAATTCATTCGTCAATCTGGTGGTCGTGGTCAATACGGTCATGCTGTCATCACCCTTGAACCCCTTGAACCGGGTAGTGGTTTTATCTTCGAAAGTAAGATTGTCGGTGGGGCAGTACCTAAAGAATACGTTAAACCAATCGAAGAAGGTATCAAAGAAGCTATGGGCAATGGTATCCTAGCTGGATACGAAATGGTTGATATTAAAGCAACCTTAATCGATGGTTCTTACCACGATGTCGACTCTTCTGAAATGGCGTTTAAGGTAGCAGGTTCTATGGCATTTTAAAAAAACTGTGCTGAAAAAAAGCAAAACCAGTTATCCTAGAACCTATCATGAAAATCGAAATCACCGTTCCAGAAGAATACATGGGTGATGTTATGGGTGACCTAAACAGCCGTCGTGGACGTATTGAAGGTATGGAAGCACAAAACAATTCACAAATTATCCGTGGCTTTGTACCACTTTCAGAAACGTTTGGTTATGCGACTGATCTTCGTTCTAAGACCCAAGGTCGTGGTACCTACAGTATGCAAAGTGACCACTTCGAAGAAGTTCCGAAATCTATTAGTGAAGAAATCATCACCAAACGTAAAGGTTAAATATAACTTAATTTCCTAAGGAGGCAAAAGATATGGCAAAAGAAAAATTTGAACGTACAAAACCCCATGTAAACATTGGTACCATCGGACACGTCGACCATGGTAAAACAACAACCACAGCAGCAATCACAGCAGTATTAGCACAAGAAGGTAAAGCAAACGCAACCAAGTTTGACGAAATCGATAAAGCACCGGAAGAAAAAGAAAGAGGTATCACCATCAATACCGCTCACGTTGAGTACGAAACCGATGCACGTCACTATGCACACGTAGACTGCCCAGGACACGCAGACTATGTTAAAAACATGATTACCGGTGCAGCACAAATGGACGGCGCAATCCTAGTCGTATCAGCAGCAGACGGTCCAATGCCACAAACAAGAGAACACATCCTTTTGGCAAGACAAGTAGGCGTACCATACATCGTAGTCTTCATGAACAAATGTGACCTCGTAGACGATGAAGAACTCTTAGAACTCGTCGAACTCGAAATCAGAGAACTCTTAAGCGAATACGATTTCCCAGGCGATGACATCCCAGTAATTAAAGGTAGCTCATACCAAGCGCTCCAAGACCCAACAGGCGAGTGGGCAAACGGAATCAAAGAACTCATGCAAGCAGTCGATGAGTACATCCCAACCCCAGAAAGAGATGTAGACAAAGCCTTCCTCATGCCAGTAGAAGACGTCTTCTCAATCACAGGCCGTGGAACAGTAGCAACAGGCCGTGTCGAAAGAGGCCAATTAAAAGTCGGTGACGAACTTGAAATCGTAGGGATCAAAGAAGAAACCAAAAAAACAGTTTGTACCGGTGTCGAAATGTTTTAGAAAACAACTCGACTACGCAGAAGCAGGGGACAACATCGGCGCCCTTTTACGTGGTGTTGATAAAAAAACGAAATTGAAAGAGGCCAAGTCCTTTCAAAACCAGGCACCATCACCCCACAAAAAAATTCGACTGCGAAGTTTATATCCTAACCAAAGAAGAAGGTGGCAGACATAAACCATTCTTCGATGGTTACAGACCACAATTTTACGTCAGAACAACAGACGTAACTGGTGTGATCAAATTACCAGCAGGCACAGAAATGGTAATGCCAGGGGACAACGTTACTATGACAGTTGAACTCATCCAACCAGTAGCAATGGAAGAAGGTCTACGTTTTTGCTATCCGTGAAGGTGGCCACACTGTAGGTGCTGGTGTTGTAAGTAAAAATTATCGAATAATTGTTTTTTTGAGAGGCGAGCAGGCTCTTTGAGCCTGCTAGTCTTTTCTGTATTGGATTAGGCTTGACCTCAAGTTATATTTATGGTAGTCTAATATGGTACGAAATTTGTACGAGGAACTGAAACTCGCGTGGGAGGTGTCCATAAATGCGTGTAGGCATTACTTTAGAATGTACAGAATGCAAAAAGAAGAAACTATACCACCAGAAAGAACAAAAAAAGAACAATAAAGAACGTTTAGAACTTAAAAAAATATTGTTCTCATTGTAAAGCCCAAACCCTGCACAAAGAAACGAAATAAGGATGAGATAGATGAGCAATAAAAAAAGAAACTGTAAAAAGGATACAAAAAGGATACACCAAAACAGAGTCTAATCGCTCGTACTAGAAAAAAACCTTAGAGTCTCTTTTTGCGGAACTTAAGAAAGTTCATTGGCCAACACTAAATGAAAAACCTAACCTACACAGGTGTGGTTATGGTGACTGTTGCTATTATGGCAGTTCTGATTTGGGTGGCTGATAGTGGTATCACAGCTTTGTTCAGCCTTTTTTTATCTAAGGAGGAATAAAGATGTCAGATATCCAGGGTGAAAAAGCATGGTATGCCGTCCATACCTATTCTGGCTATGAAAAAAAGGTTGAAGGCAATCTTAAAAAAAGCGTATAGAAACGATGAATATGGAAGATTATATCTTTCAATGTATCGTTCCTGTCGAAAAAGCTGATTGAAGATAGAAATGGTAAACCCTAAACAAGTGGAACGAAAAAAATCTTTCCAGGTTATGTTTTGGTTGAAATGATTTTTAAATGATGAATCTTGGTATGTGGTAAGAAACACCACTGGCGTAACTGGTTTTTGTTGGTTCAGGCAATAAGCCTGTTCCTTTACAAGATTACGAAGTCGAAGATTTATTAAGACAAATGGGTGAAGACTTACCAGTACGTGTTTTTGACATGGAAATCGGCGATAATGTTAACCTTTTAGAAGGTTCTTTTGTTGATATGGTTGGTAAGATCATTCAGATAGATAGAGAAAATGAACGTGTCGTTGTTGAATTTGAACTCTTCGGTCGTCAACAGTCTGTCACGACAGATTTTTTTCTAAGGTCAAAAAGCAGATTAAATACGGGGAGGTGTAATAAATGGCAAAAAAAGCAATTGGATTTATTAAACTACAAGTTGAGGCAGGAAAGGCAAATCCAGCGCCTCCAGTAGGTCCAGCACTCGGTCAGCACGGTGTTAATATTATGGGCTTTTTGTACAGAGTTTAACGAAAGAACAAAGGCACAAGCAGGGATGATTATCCCAGTAGAAATTACGGTTTATCAAGATCATAGTTTCTCTTTTGTGACCAAAAACACCTCCAGCTGCAGTATTACTTAAAAAGCAGCAGGTTTGGATAGAGCGAGTGGCGAGCCTAATCGTAAAAAGTAGGTAAAGTTTCTCTTGCTCAAGTACAAGAAATAGCAGAAACAAAAATGCCAGATCTTAACGCTGGTAGCTTAGAAACAGCAATCTCAATGGTTAAAGGAACCGCACGTTCCATGGGTATTGAAGTCGAAGGTTAGTTTTAAGATGTGGGAGGTTTAGTACCGTTTGCACCACTAAGGAGGAAAAAAATATGGCAAAGCATGGTAAAAAGTTTCAAGCATTAGCAAAACTTGTTGATGAAGAAAAAGCTTTTATACTGTTGAAGAAGCAATTGCACTTGTAAAAGAAACAGCAAAGGCTAAATTTGATGAATCTGTAGAAGTTGCATTTAAATTAGGGGTTGATCCACGTCACGCTGATCAACAAATCAGAAATGCGCTTGTACTTCCAAATGGTACTGGTAAAACCCAACGTGTTTTTAGTATTTTTGTAAGGGTGAAAAATGTCAAAATCGCTGAGGAAGCTGGCGCAGATTACGTTGGTAATGATGAGCTTATCACAAAGATTCAAGGTGGCTGGTTAGACTTTGATGTCGCTGTTGCTACACCTGATATGATGGCTAGCGTAGGTAAACTTGGTCGTATCTTAGGGACTCGTGGTCTTATGCCAAACCCCTAAAACAGGAACTGTTACACCTGATGTAAAAAGCAATTGAAGAAATTAAAGCTGGTAAGATTGAATATCGTGTTGAAAAAAAGCTGGAATTATCCATGCTATTATTGGTAAGGCAAGCTTTAGCAACGAAGCTTTGGTAGAAAAACTTCAATGCGCTTGCTCAAGCTTTAATCAAAAGCAAAACCAGCAGCACAAAAAGGTGTCTACATGAAGAGTATCGCTGTTAGTGCGACAATGGGACCTGGTATCAAAATCAACCCAACTCAAGTCGTTTAAAAAATTTATATAACTGCCAAAGACAACAGGGAGCCTAGCTTTAAATAGCCTGTCGAGGTAAGAATGCAATTTCTGCCTTTGTGTCTTTCTGCAAAGGCATTTTTTTATGGCAGTTATTGATATTATTATAGAAAGGGGAGGTGAATCTGTTGAATCAAAAGGAAGATAAAAAAACAGATTGTTGCCGACTTAAAAGAAAAGTTTGAAAAAAAGCAGTTTCTGTTGTTGTCGTTGACTATACTGGTGTAAATGCAAAACAAACAACAAATATTCGTAAATCATTCCGTGAAAATGGTGTTGAATATGTTGTTAGTAAAAATACACTTTTAAAGCGTGCAGCGAATGAAGCTGGTATTACTGGACTTGATGATGCTTTTGCTGGTGTAACTGCTGTAGCATTTTGCTATGATGATGCTGTTAAAGCAGCAAGTATTGTCAGCAAATTTATTAGTAGTGAAAAAGTAATGACAATCAAGAGCGGTTTGCTTGAAGGCGAAGTGCTTGATGTGGCTAAGGTTGAAAGATTGGGTTCTTTGCCAAGCAAAGAAATTCTTCTTGCTCAAGTGGCATCTTGCTTCTTGGCACCACTTCGCAACGTTGCTTATGCGCTTGATGCTGTTCGTAAAAAAGCTGAAGAAGAAGCTAGTGCTTAAGCTAGCGATTTAAAAAGGAGAGAATATAATGTCTAAAATCAATGAAATTATCGATTTAGTAAAAGAACTATCTGTTGTTGAACTTGCAGAACTCGTTAGTACTTTCGAAGAAGAATTTGGTGTAAGTGCTGCTGCACCAGTTGCTGTAGCTGCTGCTGGTGGTGGCGCTGCTGCTGAAGAAGAAAAAAACTGAATTTGATGTTGAACTTACTGATGCAGGTGCATCTAAGATCAAAGTTATCAAAGTGGTTCGTGAACTTACAGGTCTTGGACTTAAAGAAGCAAAAGACCTTGTTGATGGCGCACCAAAAATGGTTAAAGAAGGTATCTCTAAAGAAGATGCTGAAGCAGCAAAAGCGAAATTGGAAGAAGTTGGCGCTGTTATCACCATTAAGTAATTTTACAAAAGGCATTTCTCCAAGTGGAGAAGTGCCTTTTTATGGTTGTCAAATGTCAATGGATTTGAATAAAATTTTTCTAGTTGAGAGGGTAATTTCCCCACTTAATGGGCAATTAGTAGCTATACAAAAGACAAGAGAATTTAAAAAAATACATATTTTTTTACAAAAACAAGGATTGTAACTTTTAGTTGCAAGCCTTGTTTTTTTGTTTATTGGTCGGAGTTTTTCTGACATATATTCATAAATAAAAATTATTGCTATTATAGATTGCAGGAAGATTGCAACTATAAAATGCTATACAGATGGGAAAAAGAGTTGTTACAATGACCTTGCAATAAATAATATTTATAGAAAACATTACTTGCGGTGCAATCGCAAGGCAAGGGGCGTGAAGATATGACACAAGAAAGAAAACGACAAAATTGTCGTGAAAAAAACTTGACCAAACGCTTTTGGTGATTTGACAGTACTTGATGACATCAACTTTACTGTTAAAGAAGGAGAGTTTTTTTGGTCATTGTTGGACCTACAGGTTGTGGTAAGACGACTTTCTTAAATCTTCTTTCAACTTTGTACGAACCAACAGAAGGGTCAATCATCATTGATGGTGAACCTGCTGATCCGATTAAGCACAACATTTCTTTCGTTTTCCAAGAACCATCCACCTTACCTTGGCGGACAGTTAGAGAAAACATAGCCTATGGGATGGAAGTGAAGAAATTCCCTAAAGATAGGTTAGAAGCTGAGCTTAATAAGGTCATGGACATCGTTGGCTTGACTGAATGTGCTGATCTCTATCCAAATCAGATTTCAGCGAGTATGGAGCAACGCGTAGCTATTGCACGAGCTTTCGCTGTAAACCCAGACTTGCTTCTCATGGATGAGCCGTACGGACAGTTAGATGTCAAGCTAAGATTTTTATTTGGAAGATGAATTGGTAAGGATTTGGAAAGAGTTCAAAAATACAATTATCTTCATCACACACAATGTAGAAGAAGCTGTCTATATTGCGGAACGTGTTTTGGTACTCACCAATAAGCCAACAACGGTCAAAACCTCTATACCAATCGATCTACCAAGACCTAGAAATTATCTCGATGATGATTTCGTAGAGTTACGTAAACAAGTTACCGATGCCATCAAATGGTGGTAAATTTAAAAAAATCTTAAGGAGAGATAACGATGAATAAGGGTGTTTTTAAGAAGCTAACTGCTAGCGTACTTGCTGGTGCAATGATGTTCTCTTTGGCGGCTTGCGGAGGCGGCGGCACAGGTGGTGGCGCATCAGAATCAGCAATAACAGAACTCACAGGGGCTTTCCTAGGACAAATTGATGCTTGGCCAACCTATCAAGGTGGCGTAGATGGTACAGCAGATAAGTATGGTGTGAAGATGAACATGACATATTTTGACTCTGGGGCACCAGCAATTGAAACCGTACCAGCACATCAATGGCAAGTCGCAGACCTTGGTTCTACACCATCTCTAATGGGTGTTTTAAGACACGATGTTAAGATTGTTGGGGTAGCGTCAGACGAAGCACCAGCAAATGCAGTTGTTGCTCGTGCCGATAACCCAGTATTTGAGAAAAAAGGTGCAGTTAAAGAATTTCCTGATATCTATGGTGATGCAGAATCAGTTAAAGGTAAGACATTCCTTTGTACTACCGTTTCAAGTGGTCACTATACATTAGCAAAATATCTTGAAGCCCTTGGCTTAAAAAGAAAGTGATGTCACAGTTAAAAAAACCTTGAACAACCACAAGCAATCAAGGCTTTTGAAGGTGGCGAAGGTGACTTCCTCGTTCTTTGGACGCCTTTCCTCTATGAAGCTTTTGAAAAAGGTTGGAAAGAAGTTGCTAATGGTAGCCAAGTAGGTGCATATTGCTTAATGCTCTATCTCGCTGACCCTGAATATGCTAAGACTGGTGAAGATGGTATCGCACGTTTCTTAGCAATGAACAGTGTTTTCCAAGATAAATACAACAAAGAAGCAGATGCTTTAGTAGGCGATATTACTGACTTCTTCGTCAGCTTTGCAGGTCTCAAGATGACTGAAAAAGATGTTAAGTTAGATATCGAAACCCATAAGCTCTACAATGTAAGTGAACAGCTCAAAATGCTTAAGAGTGGCGAACTCGAAAAAATGCTTGAAGACAATGCATCATTCTTTGTTGCTCAAAATAAATTTAGTGAAGATGAATTAAAAACCCTCAAAGAAAAACACTTTAATATTGATCCTAAGTTCCTTGAAGCGGCTCAAAAAGTACAGCCAACGGCGTAGTAAATTGACAAGAGGGTAGGCTTTACGGCTTGCCCTCTTATCGTTTGGCTTTTTGAAATGGAGTGATAATATGTCATCAAAAATATTATGCGAAAAAGAACACAGTACCACTTTTTACACAATAATTTCTGTAATAACCTTGCTTGTGTTCTTTGGCGTTTGGGAGATGATACCTCGCTTGGGTATTGTGCCTCCATCTATGCTGGCAGCACCAAGTGATGTTGTGTTGCGTTTTATTGATAAGCTTAGCAATCCTAACCCTGATGGTGCTGTTTTATGGGTTCATGTGTGGGTGAGCTTAAAAAGAAGCCTTGATTGGTTATTTGCTTGCCTTAGCGATTGGTATTCCTGTAGGGCTTGCGATGGGTTGGTTTAAAGTCTTTGAAGGACTTGTACGTCCAGTTTTTTGAAATTATTCGTCCTATTCCTTCTCCTGCATGGATCCCACTTTGTATCATTTGGCTCGGTATCGGGCTAGTAAGTAAGGTCTTTATTATCTTTGCCGGGGCACTCGTACCATGTGTTATTAACTCCTATTCTGGGGTTGCTATGACAAACCCAACCTATATCCGTATGGCGAAGACCTATGGGGCTAGCGACTGGCAGATTTTTAAAGATATTTGTATCCCATCTGCCCTACCAATGGTGTTTGGTGGACTTCAAGTGGCGCTAGCAGCAGCTTGGACCTGTCTTGTTGCAGCAGAACTCGTTGGTGCTGATGCAGGGCTTGGTTACTTGATTACGATGGGTAGACGTATGATGTTACCTGATCTCATCATACTCAGGGATGGTTATGGTTGCTTTTAACTGGGGTAGCTGTAACGATTATCATTGCTTATGTTGAACGTCAACTCGTCAAAGGCATGAAGAAGTAGGGGGAAAGATAATGGCAGAATTTTGCAATTGCGGAGAAGAAAAATCAGAGTCCGTTTATAAAATTTATCACCAATCAAAGAGTTTTTAAAATGTTTTGTCTATTCTTATCTTCCTTGGTGTATGGGATTTACTCTGTATCACAGGGATTTCAACACAGATGCCTAGACCTCATGAAGTGTTTTATGAATTCTTTGATTTATTTGTCACACCACTTGCTGGTAAGACAATGGGTCAACACATCTTGATTTCTTTTAGACGTGTTATGATTGCTTTTTGGTATTGCGGCATTGGTCGGTATTCCTACAGGGGTGCTTATGGGCTTTAACAAAACAGCTCACGCAATTATTCGACCAATTTTTGAATTTTTCAAACCAATGCCACCGATTGCTTGGATTTCTCTTTCTATCCTTTGGTTTGGGATTAGTGAAACTTCTAAAGTTTTTCATTATCTTAATCAGGGGCAATCGTACCTTGTATCATCAACTCTTATAATGGGATTAGATTAGTAGATTTAGAACTTTATGATTGTATCAGAAACTTAGGCGGAAATTATTGGCAAGAACATTTTCAAGTCACTTTCCCAGCGTCTTTGCCAGCAATTTTTGCAGGGCTTCAAGTTTCTCTAAGCTCTGCATGGACTTGCGTGGTTGCAGCAGAACTTGTTGGGGCACGTGAAGGTGTAGGTTTCGTTATCAACCAAGGTGGTAATATTGGTAATATCGCCATGGTTATTGCTGGGATTGCAGTTATCTGTTTAACGGCATCTTTGAGTGCACTTGCACTAACTTATATAGAAAAGGGGTTATGTCCATGGAAACGAAAAATCTAGAAAAGGTTATTGAATGTAAGGGCATTTCCAAAGATTATGCTGATAAAAAAGTATTGACCACAATGGATTTTGAGGCCTATGAAAATGAGTTTGTCGTTATCTTAGGGCCCTGGACAGTCTGGTAAGACTACCCTTTTGAGATTAATCGCAGGCTTTTGAAGCACCAACAAAAGGTACAGTAACCGTTAACAACCAGCAAGTACGTGGCCCAGGGGAACACGTGGGTTATGTTTTTCAACGCTACATGCTCTTTCCATGGCAAACCGTCATGGGCAATGTGTGCATGGGACCCTAAATTGCATGGGATAAAAAGCAGAACGACAAAAAGAAGCACAAAAATACATCGATCTTGTAGGATTGAATGGTTTTGAAAAGCATTACCCTGTACAACTTTCTGGTGGGATGAAACAACGTGTAGGGATAGCAAGAGCCTATGTCAATAAGCCAAAAACTTCTTCTCTTAGATGAACCATTTGGACAACTAGATGCACAGACTAGAACCCTTATGGAAGCAGAGATTGAACGTATTTGGCAAGAAGAAAAAAACGTACGATTTTATTCGTAACAAGTAATGTTGACGAAGCAGTTTACCTCGCTGACCGTATCATTGTACTTGATGGCAAATTGCCTAGCCATTTGAGTAAAATCTACAAAATTGATTTACCACGACCAAGAGATATGACCAGTAGAGAATTCTTGGAACTTCGTCAAAAGATTACCGATGAAATGTCACTAGTACTCTAATCACAGCGAAAGAGGCAAAACAATGCCACTATTTGGGATGATAAATAATATTAGTTCGGAAAGTTTTTCTTTATGTGATTATTTGTATCGGATTTTTTTGGGCGGTGGCTTTTTGGTTGACAAGGACACTAGTGTTCGGTGTAGCAAAGTATCTCACGAAAGAAAAAAATAAAAAAATATCTAAATTCACTACACTTAAAAAAAGCCTTGAGGGGAGAGAGTGCCTCAAGGCTTTTTTTGTTTTTTGAAAGTGTTAAAAAGGGTGTTAAAATAAATTTGGTAAAAAGCTCATGGAGCTTAGGATCATTTTCAAGAAAATGGCTGGTAAGAAGTTTTATAAAAAAATATTGAGGTAAAAAAACACTACAAAAAGGTAAGAGTCCCCCCATAATAAGTCGCCATAAATTTTTTTAAGTTTGCCTTTAATGGCTTGGGCGAGTAAAATGATTAAGCTAAGGAGATAGCTATAAAAAGATAGCTAAAAAAATGAGTTGACTAAAAATATGTGTTAGAAAGAGGGAAAACACTTGGAAAAAGAAGTTCTTAAAGAAGATAATAGAGACATAAGTGTCGCTGAAAAATTCTGGATAAGTGGCATTTAAGGCGTAAAAAAAGTAGCTTTGTAGAAAAAAATAATCGCTAAAATAGAATAAATATATTTCATAAGTCCTCCATAAGTATCGTGATAATATCAAAAGGATAAGAGTTTTTTTACTATAAGGTGTCAAGTCTCTAAGCTAGGTTGATGGGTATGTAATGGTAAGAGTTTGATTTAAAAATTAAAGAAGATAGGAGGCTAAAGATGGCAAAGGATAAGGATATTGCCGTGTTGGAAAAAAATGGCACGTATTTATTGTAAAGGACAACATCATACAAAGAAGGGGCTTTGTCCAGAGTGTCAGGAAGTACTCGATTATGCTGTGGCAAGACGAGAAAAAAATGTCGATATGGGGATAATAAGCCTTTTTTTGTGCCCATTGCCAAAGTAAGTGTTACAAGCCCAGTATTCAAGAAGAAGTGAAAAATCATGCGTTATGCAGGACCACGCTCCATTTTTTTATGTTCCGCATTTTGGTCATCTTGCATGCCATAGAAGGCATTAAATATAAAAAGAGCAAAAAAATAAGCGCACATGAGGTGCCTTATTTTTTGTCGTTAGGGCTTGTAAAAGTGAAAGTTTAGTGATATATTTATCTCATAAAGATACAAATACATCACTATATAGGAGGGTCTAAAATGAAAAAATACGGGCAAAAATCTCAGTATATTGGTTTCTTTGGCTTTTTAGGGTTTCTATCGCTAAGGTATTTCTTTACCCATGATGTGACAGACTTGTACTCTATCATGTATTTTGCCTTCTTTGCTTATTTCTTGGTTGGCCGCTTAAATCTTAGTCTTAGAGATGAGGCTTATCTGGAAAAATGAACGCAAGGCAGGTAAGTTTATGGGACTTTTGGCAGTGTTTGCTCTGGCGATCATTCATATGATAGGCATCTTTTTCCCGACTGTTGACTTACTTCTTTTGGTGGATTTGGCCTTTGTTGTCATTTTGTTAGGCTATGCGATTAAGCTGTATCGTCTGGAGAAAGTCTAATGGAGGTTTTTATCTGTCATATCAAGCGCTACCGTGTTGCTAAGGATTTGACTCAAGAAGCTTTAGCAGAGCGTGTAGGGGTGAGACGAGAAACCATTATGAGACTAGAAAAGGGAAAGTACAACCCTTCTTTGAAGTTAGGGATGGCAATTGCCAAAGTATTAGAAGAACCTGTCGAAACCTTATTTGAATTTAGAGAAGAGGCTGAGTAGAGCTTTTTAGTTCATTTTTTGATAAAGATAGCCAGCCAGAGCACATAGTCAGAAACGGTACTGACACGATGTCTTTGATGAGGTGGGAGATAAAGACTCTCACCTTTTTTTAATGTGACACTTGTCTTATCACTAAAACTAAGCTCTGCTTCTCCCTCAAGAATCAGTACCCATTCACCATCTTCTTGGTCATAATAAAAGTTTTTTGGGGAGGTTTGTCCTCTAGTGACAATGCGTTCGACTTTGACTTGGCTAGTTTCAAAGAAGGTTGTAAAGTCTTCATCAAGATAGCCAAGCTTTGTCGTGTCAAAAAAATTGGGATTCATTTCTTCGTCTCCTTTTTGGTTCTTCAGAATTCGTAAAATTGAGTTAAGTCTTAATGTGTGAATATTAGGGAAAATAGAAAGAAATACGCTAAAAAAAGGTTTGATAAACCTAAAAAGATTTTTATATACTAAATGCGAAATAATACTATCTATTTTTAAGGAGGTCAGTGCATGAGCACAAAAAAACCATTTAAACTGGGCTTAGTACCAAAGCTTTTAATCGGTTTGGCACTTGGTTTAGTGATTGGCTTGGCTGTGCCTGAGGTTGTCATTCGTGTTTTGGTGACTTTTTCTGGCGCATTTTCTACCTATCTAGGTTTCATTATTCCTTTGATGATTGTAAGCTTTGTCACTGCCGGTATTGCCCATCTTAGTGCTGGTGGTGCTGGTAGAATTTTGGGAGCAACGGTAATGATTGCCTATCTTTCCACTTTGGTGGCGGGTACCTTAGCTTACACCATTGATTCTACTATTTTCCCAAGTTTTATTACAAGTGATTTGATTGATAACTTCCATCAAAGTGATGTTAGTATCGAACCATTCTTTAGTATCCCCCTTGAACCTGTATTTACAGTAACTTCTGCCATTATCTTGGCATTTGTACTAGGGATAGGGAGCGTAGGCTTGAAACTTTCAGGCAAAGAAGAACTCAATGAATTAATGGTCAAAAATTTTTGATGGATTAGAAGGTATTATTGTCTTTATTCTAAATAAATCCATTATCCCAGTCTTACCATTTTACATTGCCGCTGTTTTTTTGCAAAATTGAGTTTCACTGGTGAAGTTTGGAGTGTCATGAGTGTATTCTGGAAAGTTTATGTGATTGTCATTTTCCTCCATTTTGCCTATCTCTTTGCACTTTTCATGTTGGCAGGTGGGGTTTCCAAGAAAAATCCTTTCACCCTCATGAAAAACCAAATTCCAGCTTGGCTAACTGCAGTAGGGACTCAAAGTTCAGCAGCAACTATTCCTGTCAATGTTGGTGTAGCGGCTAAAAATGGTGTGAGTAAAAAGTATTCGTGAATTTACCGTGCCACTTTTTGCTACCATTCATCTTGCAGGTAGTACGATTACTATTATTTCTTGTTCTACGGCGGTCTTATTGATGAATGACATGCCTCATGGTCTCTCAATTTTTTTGTACCATTTATTATGACCTTAGGTGTGATTATGATTGCAGCGCCCGGTGCCCCTGGGGTGCAATTATGAGTGCTTTGCCATTCTTAGCAATGATTGGGATTCCGGCAGAAAGTGAGCTAGCAACTTTGATGATTGCACTTTACCTCACTCAAGATAGCTTTGGTACCGCTTGTAACGTTTCAGGGGACAATGCCCTTGCTGTCTTTATTGATACCTTTAAAGAAAAAAATTGCTGGTCATAAATTTGATGAAGAAGAAGCCTAAAAAGCAACATAAAAATCTCTATATGGCAATCGCCATATAGAGATTTTTTATAGACTATCAATATACGCTTTAACAGCAATACCAGCGATGGCACCATCACTGGCTGCTGTAGCAAGTTGACGAACGGTTTTTTTACAGATATCACCACAGGCAAAGACACCAGGGATTGTGGTTTCTTGATTTGGTTTTAACCCCACTGATGTAACCACCTTCAAGGGGTAAAAGATCAGTAAAAAGCTCATTGTGTGGTGCATTGCCGATGAAGATAAAGACGCCGATACCACTTTCATCACTGACTTCAAAAAGATTTGCCAGTTTGTTGGTTTTTGAGTTCTACAGTTTGAATAAAATCCTTGCCAGAGAGCCGCGCTAGGGTGGTTTCTAGATGAATTTCAACATTTTTTTCATGGCCTTTGCTTTTTCTTGGAAAACTGGAATGGCTTCTAGTTTGGGCAAAAGCATGAATTAAGTGAACTTTTTTTAGCAAGACTAGCGATGTAGTGGCATTCTTTTAAGGCAGCATCTGAGCCACCAACGACAATCACTGTTTTATCTTTTAAAGGCAGGTGCATCCTTTGGTGCATTGTAACTGAGCCCTTTGCCAAGATAGGCTTGCTCTTGAGGGCACACCTAGTGGCTTTGGATAGCCACCTGTTGCAAGGATAATGGCTTTGGCTTGATAGGCCTTACCATCAATAGTCGCAATTTTTTTGGTGCTTTCTAAGACAAGTTTTTTTCGACCTTGCCAGAAAGGAAGTGTACGCCTTCTTCTTTGGCTTGAGTAACCATGCGTTTGGTATAGCTGGCCCCAGTTTCATCTGTCACTAAACCTGGAAAATGGCTGACCTTTGAGGCACGAAA
>BNJS01002028.1_pt1 | contig 69643 bp, 111 predicted proteins | sample 8540461 | NCBI WGS metagenome assembly BNJS01 (sample SAMD00202454, study PRJDB9452) | human saliva metagenome | isolation source: human saliva | place: Japan
ACGCCCCTACCCTGACGCACGAAAAGGGGGCGTGTTTTTTTGTCCGCCGTCGGTCGGGGAAGGAGTGGCTTAGCGGGTGTAGGCTTCTTTGAATCGTTGGATATAGTGAAGTTGAGAGCGTTTTACTTGTGTCTCTTCCTCCTTTTCTTGTCTTGACTGGGGGAAAAGAGACAAAAGAAAGTCAAGCCCCCGCAGGGGGCATTTTCTTTGTCCGTCGTCGGTCGGGGATGGGGTGGATTGGCGGGGATGGACTTCTTTTATTTGTTGGGAAGATGAAAATTATAGATGTTTAGGCGTAGATATTTTTCATATAACGAGGAACGGGCTGATCGATATGTTCTCCCGCTGTTTTCTGATGGAACTATGGGGGCGTATGCAATACGCCCCTACCCTGACGAACGAAAAGAGGGCGTGTTTTTTGCTCATTGTCGGTCGGGGATGGGGTGGCTTTAGCGGAGACGGGCTTCTCTGAATCGTTGGATATAGTGAAGTTGAGAGCGTTTTTTTCTTAGTGTCTCTTTCTCCTTTTCTTGTCTTGACACAAGAAAAGGAGACAAAAAGAGTCAAGCCCCCGCAGGGGGCATTTTCTTTGCTCGTTGTCGGTCGGGGAAGGGGTGGCTTGGCGGGAATGGGATTCTCTAATTCTTTGAGAAGATGAAAATTGGAGGTGTTTGGGTACAGATATTTTTACGTGACGGGGGACGGGCGGATCAATATGTTCCCCCGCTATTTTTTTGATAGAACTATGGGGGCGTATGCAATACGCCCCTACTCTGACGCACGAAAAAGGGGGCGTTTTTCTTTGTTCGTTGTTGGTCGGGGAAGGGGTGTCTTGGCGGGGACGGGCTTCTTTTATCTATAGATATTGTATGGAAAGGCATACGGGGGCTTAGGGATGTGGGGCGTGATCGAAAATAAATCGAGGATGATGTTCGGTTTTTTCGCGAATTGGGTACACTTTTGCGGCCCTTTTGTATGGGGGATCGTCGCGATCTCCCCTTTCTCCGATTCTCCCTTTCCTTCTCCTCCTGACTTACTGATTAACAGTCTCATGGACATTAAAGACTTACAAAATATTTACGCGGCGCACCCGCAAATGGTTGCCCTGACGTCGCTGATCGATCGAGGCGATGCGCGCAGCATGCATTGGGCAGGGTTGCAGGGGTCAAGCGCTGCGGTGTGCTTAGCGGCACTCTTTCGCAAGCGTGGCGGGTGTCTGCTTTGCTTGATGAACGACCTCGAGGAGGCCGGATATTTCTATAATGACTTAGTGCAACTGGTGGGCGAGGCCAGCGTCAGCTTTTTTCCCTCCGCCTATCACCGACATATCAAATATGGCCACACGGACGCGGCCAATGAGGTGCTGCGAACGGAGACCTTGGCCACGCTGCAATCAGACAAGCCGGACGTGATCATCGTCTCCTATCCGGACGCTATCGCTGAGCGTGTGCTATCGAAAAATGTGCTCAAGGAGAACACGCTGGAGCTTCATGTAAGCGAAAAAGTGGACCCGATTTTCGTTTCCGATGTGCTTGATAATTACCACTTTGAGCAGACTGACTATGTCTATGAGCCGGGGCAGTACGCCGTCCGCGGGAGTATCTTAGACATCTTCTCTTTTTCCCACGAACGGCCCTATCGCGTGGACTTTTTTTGGCAACGAGATCGAGTCCATCCGCACGTTTGACGTAGAGACGCAGCTGTCGCAGGAAAAAAACTGGACGCGATCCGGATTGTCCCGGAGATCAGTCGTTACGACGATGCCGATAGTTCGCTGCTCGACCTGCTGCCGAAGGACGCCCTCGTCGTGACGCACGATGCGACGTGGTGCCGCGAGCGGATCGCCTCCCTCTGGGACGAGGAGCCGGTGAATAAGGACGACGAAGGTTTCGCGGATCGGGAGGCCATGCGCCGTAAGCTGATCGGCGCGGAGGCTTTTTCGGTAGCCGCAGCACGTTTTATCTCGATTCACCTCATGGCGCGCGATGGCGACACGGCGGCCGTCTTCCGATTCGATACGTCGCCGCAGCCGCTCTTCCAAAAAGAACTTTGATCTCGTCAGTCAAACCTTTCGCCAATATCTGACGGATGGCTATACCCTTTATTTATTGACTGACAGCGAGAAACAGGCAGCTCGTATTCGGGATATTTTTCAAAGACCGGGGCGAGGCGATACCCTTTACGGCCGTCAGTCGGACTCTGCACGAGGGCTTTACAGATCATACCCTGCGCAGTTGTTTTTTTCACGGATCACCAGCTATTCGGCCGCTTCCACAAATACAACCTCAAGAGCGACCGCACACGCAGCGGAAAGATGGCCCTGACACTCAAGGAGCTAAACCAGTTCACTCCCGGCGATTTTTATCGTACACATCGACCATGGCGTGGGACAATTTGGCGGCTTGGTGCGTACCGAAGTGAATGGCAAGGTGCAAGAGGCCGTGAAACTGATTTATCGCAACAACGACATCCTCTTCGTCAGCATTCACGCGCTGCATAAACTCTCGAAGTACAAGGGCAAGGACGGCGGCGAGCCGCCCGCACTGAACAAGCTCGGCAGCGGCACCTGGGAACGGATGAAGGACCGCACGAAGAAGAAAGTCAAGGACATAGCGCGCGATCTGATTCGCCTTTACGCCACCCGCCGCGGCGAGAAAGGCTATGCCTTCAGTCCGGATAGCTTCATGCAGGACGAGTTAGAGGCCAGCTTTATCTATGAGGATACCCCCGACCAAATGCGCGCCACTGCGGAAGTGAAGGCGGATATGGAACGCGAGCGGCCGATGGATCGCCCCGGTCTGTGGCGATGTCGGATTTGGCAAGACGGAGGTGGCTATGCGGGCGGCTTTCAAGGCAGTGGCCGATAATAAGCAGGTCGCAGTGCTTGTGCCCACCACCGTGCTCGCATTTCAGCATTACCAGACGTTTCGGGAGCGTCTCAAGGACTTTCCTTGCACCATCGATTACATCAGTCGCGCCCGATCGACCGCGGAAGTGAAAGACATCCTCAAACGCTTAGCCTCGGGCGAGCTGAACATCCTCATCGGGACGCATCGCATCGTCGGCCGCGACGTCAAATTCAATGACTTAGGCTTACTGATCATCGACGAGGAGCAGAAATTTGGTGTCTCGGTCAAAGAGAAGCTCCGCCAGCTCCGGACGAACGTAGACACGCTCACCCCTGACCGCCACACCCATCCCACGCACGCTTCAGTTTTTCACTCATGGGAGCCCGCGACCTGAGCAACATCACTACGCCGCCGCCCAACCGATACCCGGTGCAGACGGAATTGGAGCGCTTCAACGCCGACATTATCCGCGAGGCCATCGAATTTGAGATGAGTCGCAACGGGCAAGTCTTTTTCATCAACAATCGCATTCAGAACATTTACGAGATCGAGAACCTGATTCGGCGTGAGGTGCCCGGAGTGCGCGTGGCCGTCGGACACGGCCAGATGGAGCCGGACAAACTGGAACGGATCATCTTAGACTTCGTGAATTACGAATACGACGTGCTTGTGGCTACCACCATCGTCGAGAATGGCATCGACGTATCGAACGCGAATACGATCATCGTCAACAACGCCCATCAGTTTGGCCTTTCGAGCTGCACCAGCTGCGCGGACGAGTCGGCCGGAGCAATCGCAAGGCATTCTGCTACTTGTTGGCGCCACCGCTCTCCACGCTAACGGCGGAAGCCCGTCGTCGGCTTCAGGCCATCGAGAGCTTTGCCGAACTGGGCAGTGGCATGCATATCGCCATGCAAGACCTCGATATCCGTGGCGCAGGGCAACATGCTCGGGGCCGAGCAGAGCGGTTTCATCGCCGATCTCGGCTATGAGACGTACCAAAAGATCCTCGAAGAGGCCGTGGATGAGCTAAAAACAGACGAGTTCGCCGATCTCTATGCCGGGGGACGACGAGGGTACACCCAACACGGGCGACAACTACGTCCGCGAAACGTTTGTCGAGAGCGATCTGGAGCTGATGTTCCCCCGACGTACATTCCCAACGACTCGGAGCGCGTCGGCATCTATCGCGAACTGGATACGATCGAGACCGACGAGGCTTTATCGCGCTTTGTTGCGTCGCTCCAAGACCGTTTCGGACGTATCCCGACCGAGGGCGAGGAACTGATTCGTGTCGTGAGTCTCAGACGCATGGCACGTCGGTTAGGCATCGAGAAAGTTGTCCTCAAACGTGGCGCGATGGCCCTTTACCTACCCTCCGACAGCGACAGCCCCTACTATCAAAGCATAGCCTTTGGCCGTCTGCTCGGTTACATCGGCCGACATCCGAAAAGCTGCGTCCTACGCGAGCAAAAACGCCAAGCGGAGCATCCTAATCCGTAACGTGGCGAGCGTTGCCGCTGCCGTGCGTTGCCTGACCGAGGTGGAACGCATCGAGCCCGACGCCGCGTAAAGGAGGCGTTCGTCCAAGGTCTATCAGATTCTTGCCCGCCTCTCCATTTCATTTGTGACGGACTATGGCTTCCTCCTCGCTTTTTTTAAGAGTGGGAATAGATCTCACCGTGTTTGAGTTCGATGTAGAAGATGTAAAAGACTTTTTCCATCTGCCACCCGACCAATGCGGTATTGTCTCCCTTGGATCGAAGCACATGAAGTGCTTCCACGTCGGGCGTAATGAATGGAGGAAGGGGTTTTTGAGGAATGATTTGGTTGCGTGGTATTTTTCTCCATGCCAAAGCCGTGGCGGGGAGCGATGCGAATCTCTTTCCAACCCAATTCTGAGAGCTTTTTTTGAGGCGCATCAATAAGTCGTAATAGGCTTTCCCGCCGCGTTTCGTATGAGCTCCGATGGAGTCTTCCTGTAAGTACTTTAAAGGAAAAAAAGTGGGTGATCTATTTGATCGTAAATCCCCACTTTTTTTCTTGCTTGCTCCGCACTTCCTTGATGAAAGATCCGCCCTTTTTTTCTTATTCATTTCAACCGCCTCTTGAAAAAAACGACTTCATGATTTTTCTTGTCGATCACGCTGCCCAATCCCGTAGGCGTCTTTTTTTCCACGGAGCCTCTTTGTGCGTCATCTCCATCAGTCCGACGGCGCTGTAGGCTGCATAGATTTGGAATACATTCTCGAATAGTTTTTTTCCTCTTCATCTTCCAGCGTGATCACCTCTCTTTCCCCGGGATCGATTCCCTGACGGCCGGAGCTTCTGAAATGTTCATATACGGCGGGAATAACAGGGCCATACATCCATGCCTCGATCTCATCTTTCGAAAAGCGGTGTGTCGAAGTAGGCCAAATGAAACCCTTGTTCGTAATAAAGCATCTTCTGCAATTTCAGATTCGACATCAATTCGCCGCTCTCCTCACGTTTAGCTCTTGTCAAGAGCTTGTTTGCTATGTCTAAGGCTTGATAGCTCATCTTTTTTTCTTCTTGTTTAGGATTGGAATGCAGGCAAAGGTAAGTGTCACTATTAAACTTTCCGTACGAAAGGCTTTGCCCATTCGCATCCTTGGCCGCAAGCGGAATGTCATAATAAAAGGCCAAGGCATTTTTGGAATTTATTGCGTGACCTACCTTTGCGCGCTTCAAATACGAAGTGTGGAAAGAAAAAAACATACACTCTATGAATCCTATTCACTCCCTTATTTTCGATCTGGACGGGACGTTGCTCAACACCATTGCCGATCTCGCCCATAGCACGAACTACGCGCTGGAAAAATCTGGCTTTCCAACGCATGCCATCGAGGCGTACAAGTATTTCGTTGGCAATGGTATCAATAAGCTCTTCGAACGTGCTCTGCCCGAGGGCGAGCGTACGCAGGAGAACATCGCCCGCATTCGCAGCGCTTTCTTGACGTACTATGACGCCCACAACGTGGATTACACCGCTCCCTATCCCGGCATTCCCGAGCTACTCAGCCAACTGCAAGCCGACGGGATGGCGCTGGCCGTGGCCTCGAACAAGTATCAACGCGCCACGGAAAAGTTAGTCCGACAGTACTTCCCAGATATTCGTTTCGCGGCTGTCTTTGGGCAGCGCGAGGGCATACCCACAAAGCCCGATCCGACCGTAGTCAGAGACGTGTTGCAGATCACCGGTTGCACGGCGGAGGAGACGCTCTACGTGGGCGATTCCGGCGTCGACATGCAAACGGCGGCCAATGGCGGACTCGTTTCGATCGGCGTCACGTGGGGCTTTCGTCCGCGCGCCGAGCTTGAGGAATGTGGCGCGCGACACATAGTCGACTCGCCGGACGAGATCCGACGCCTCGCGGTTGGGTAACGACGCGTGCCCGACCAAAGCAAAATGAGCCGCCCCTCGGTAAGTCCTTCTCAGGGACTTCGAGGGGCGGCTCGGTTCTACAGAACAGAGTGGCAGGCGAATCATTCGCCGCCTTTGATCATCGTAAGCAGCATCTTGAAGCGCTCAACAGCTTGCAAGGCGTGAGGGTGATTGGCGGGCATGATGATGCAGTCGCCAGCTTTCAGGCGGTGCGGCGTCCCGTCAATACGGATCTCGGCCTCGCCATCGAGGACCTGTACAAGGGCATCGAAATTCGCGGTGTGTTCAGTCAGGCCTTGGCCTTTGTCAAAGGAGAAAAGGGTGACGTTTCCAGCGCGGTTGATGGTGACTTGCTTGCTAATGACTGATCCAGGAGCGTAGTCGATCGACGGCTCGAGGGCAATAACGGTTGCTTTCTCAAATGTGCTCATAAGAAGGAAAATTATTACTGTGAAACGATTAATGATGACGCTGCAAATGTAATCCTTGACCAGTCTACGAATTGTCACATGGGTGACATAGGTCTTATTGCCAAGGATGACAGTTGCCTCCTGCCGGACTATCTGATACCCGGATAAGTATCTCTTAAATACGTATTTATTGAATCCTATAGCCGGTAAGGATGGGATTCATCGATGAATCAGTCTACCTATCCTCGATAAAATTTTCGACCGGTAGGGTAGGGCGCAAAAGCATACGCTCCACAAATGCCCATGACAAGGGAGCAGATGATTCATCACCCGGTACGTTCGGGGGTGTATGCGATACGCCCCTACCCTGACGGATCAAAAATTCGAATCTATTCTATCCATTGAATCAAAAACTCCCGGTACGTGCAGGGATGTATGCCATACGCCTCTACCGAAAGGAATCAAGGATGGGGAGGTCGGGGTGACGGTGCATCGGATTCTTACCGAGGAAACGACAGTCGAGGGCGATGGCGAATGGGCGATCACTTCTGTTTTTTTCTTGGCTGCGCGCTTGGGATTGGCCGGGAACCAGCCTTTTTCTACGCGCTTCTCTTGGTCTCTCACTTCCAGGATCGACCAGAAGGAGGAGAAGGCGATGACTCCGAAAAATCGTGGACAGAATGAGGTGGTGCACCATCACGGACAGGCCCATAAAGACGAGTCCGGCTAAGAGGAAGGCCCACCAAATGCCTGCGCCGAAATAATATTCAGCCTTGACGACGAGGGGATGGAAAAAGCCCGATAATGAGGAAAGTGGCCACGCCTATGACTAGGCCCCAAAGGTTGTAAGTAGTAAGGAATTCCATTGTGATTATTGTTGCTTGTATGGGTTTTTAGAAAGCGTATTCAAGACGAATGGCCACCTGGGCGGGTCGACCCTTCTGGATGAAGCTGCGACCGAAAGAACGGAAATAAAAAGCAGCATAGTCCGTCCCGGTCAAGTTTTTGGCCGCCGAGGGAGCATGTGAGGGCGCCGCGACCCTATGCCGGCGCGGGCGTCGAGGGTGTGGTAGAAGGGCTGGCGAATGTCGTTCGCCTCGGTCCAGTGAATCGGGCCGACGCCGTTATACTGCGCCGCGGCAAAAATACGGTCGATCAGGCGGCTGTGCAGCCGTCGCTCGTAATGGATGCCGAGGCTAACGGTATGGCGCGGGGCATAAGGGATAAATTTTTCCGCGGTAGTCCGTGCGCCCATCGTTATAGTTGCGAAAGGTGGCATGCGTGTAGCCCCAGTTCACGTCGGCCGTGAGCCCGGAGGCAATGCGTGCGCTGAGGGACGCCTCGATGCCGCAGCTTACGGCACGGCCGGCGTTGCTGAGCATGCGTCCCTGTGCCGCTGGCGGTAAAATGCGTCAGCTGCAAGTCGCGAATGTCCATGTAGAAGACAGTAAGCTCGGTGTGCAATCGATTTTTTTATCGGCTCGGACTTGATCCCCGCCTCATAGCACCAGGCGTTTTTCCGGGCGATAGGCGAGGGCCTCCTTGGGCTGTATCTTATCGAAGTGGGGGAGCGTAGGCACGATGTGGCGGAATGCGTCCATGATGTCGTTTTTGCATACGTGACTGCATCAGGTCTGCCGACATCTGCACGTTGTAGCCGCCCGTCTTGTAACCCTTAGCCACAGCCGCATAGAGGCTCGTGCGCGGCGTCCAGGCGTATCGCAAAGCCAGTCGGGGAAGCACTTGCCACTCGTCCGACGAGAGATGTTCATCGAAGGATGAGGCGGGGTAGAGCGCGCTGATATCCGTCTCCTTCGGGTAGATGGGAGGCATGAGGATCGCCAGATTCATCTTGCCACTGGCTTCGTAGTGCAGCCGCCGGCGCTCGATATCCATACGCAGTCCGGCGGTGAGCGAGAGGCCGGGCAAGAGAAAATTGTCGAGCGTAGACTGGTGGTAGATGGCCATTCCGAGCGACGATTCGTCGAAGGCAGAGGGCAGCTCCAGACGATCGTCCGTCACACGCAGGCGAGGCATGCGCGGGTTCTTGGCCCGCATTCCGTCGAAGGCTTTTTGCATGGCCGCGCGGATGCCTTCCTCTTTGAAGGTCACGTCGGCATTCGTCCGCAGACGGTCATAGAAACCGCAGGCGCCGACGGTCCAGCGGTAGCGCCCGACTGTGCCCGTGACGGAAAGTTCTTGGTTCAGGGCGTGGTGGTGACGGCGTTGATCGAGCGTGAAGAGAGAGGGCATAAAGTCCTGATCCATCTCCATGCGGTCGTGTAGGAACTGCCATCCGGTGGTGTATGTGGCGACGAAATTGCGGAGTTACGTACTTGAGCGTTAGGCTGCTATTGGTCGTGGTGCGGCGGTACGACGAGGGGTCATTCAGATTCACGGGCTCGATGCGACCCGTGCTGTCGTTGCGCAGGCCGTACGGGAAGGCGCCTTGATTCGTGTAGCTCCCGACTATGGCTAACGTGGCGGTGAGGGCATTCGAGAAGCGGCGCACCACCTTCACATTGCCGCCGAGGGTCTGCTCGCCGTCGGCCCTTGTGCCATCAAAGACGTTTTTCGAAGAAGCCCGTGTGCCGCCGATAGTATCCCCCGACCTGTAGGCCGGTGCGGTCGCCAAGACGCATAGCGTGCGAGGCGCGGAGGCCGAGGTTGCCGTAGTTGCCATACGTCACCCCGACGCGTGTGCCTTGGTGCTCGAGGGGGAGAAGGTATGCACGTGAATGATACCACCCATCGCGTTACGACCATAGAGCGTCCCTTGCGGTCCGCGTAAGACCTCGATGCGGCGAATGTCAGGCAGTTCAAAATCGAAAGAGCCCTTGTCGGGGTACGGCACATCATCGACGTAAAGGCCTACCGTCTGGCCGCTACTTCTGGCTCCCACGCCACGGATATAGATGGCCGAGGTGCCGCGCGACCCATAATCGGGGATGTAGAGATTCGGGATGAAGGCGCTCAGGCGCTTCACGGAGCCGATCTGTCGGAGGTCGGCCTGCCGCGGCGAAAGGACGGTTAGTGCGCCGGGCAGTTGCTCGGTGCGATTCGTTTCCTTGCGCGAGGAAGTGATCACGATCTCGTCGATGTCGTACGTCTTGATCGTGTCGCCATCCGTTTGGGGGCGGCCATCGCTTGCCCAGCCCATTTCGGTTAGGGCAGAGGGCGCATAGCATGAGCGCCAATCGGTGAATTTTTCTTCGTCATGAGTAAATGCAGCGTAAGCACGGCGTGAGACGCGTAGCCCGCCATTCGTTCCTTTTCGTGGCCGCAAAGGACGGCAAACCTCCTCTCCGTGGCAATCACTACATGTAGTGATTTTTGCAATGCACCCCAAGCGGAGCATGGAATCGAAAAACGAAAAATGAAAAACGAAGCACCCCGTCTACCCGATCAAGGCCATTCTCGGTATGTACCTATTAAATACGTACCCGCGCGTACCGGGCGGGTGATTCAATGGATAAAAGAGGAATCGATTTTTGATCCGTCAGGGCAGGGCGCAACAGCATATGCCCCCACATGTACCCAGTCGTGCGAATCATCAGCCAAGAGGCCGTCTATTTTTTGCCCGTTAGGGTAGGGGCGCATTGAATACGCCCCCGCGCGTACCGGGCGGGCGAAATCAATGGATAAAGAGAATTGAATTTTTTTGATCCGTATGGGTAGGGGCGTATTGCATACGCCCCAAACATGTACCAGGGCGGGCGATTCAATGGACAAAAAGGAAATTGAATTTTTGATCCGTTAGGGAGGACGCAACAGCATACGCCCCCGCGCGTACCCGGGTAGATGATTCATCAGCCAAAGAGGCCATCCCAATTTTTTTTGATCCATTAGGGTAGGGGCGTATTGCATACGCCCCCGCACGTATCGGGTTTTTGATTCAATGAATAGAGAAGAATCCAATTTTTGATCCGTAAGGGTATGTACCTATTAAATATGTACCCACACGTACCGGGCGGGCGAATCAATGGATAAAGAGGAATCGATTTTTGATCCGTCAGGGTAGGGGTGTATTGCATACGCCCCCAGCACGTACCGGGCTTGATTCAATGAATAGAGAAGAATCGAATTTTTGATCCGTATGTGTAGGGGCGTATTGCATACGCCCCGCACGTACCGGGTGGCGAATCATCAGCCAAAGAGGCCGTCTATTTTTTGATCCCGTTAGGGTAGGGGTGTATTGAATACGCCCCACACGTACCAGGTTTTTTTGATTCAATGAATAAAGAAGAATCAAATTTTTTGATCCGTATGGGTAGGGGCGTATTGAATACGCCCCACACATGTACCGGGCGGGCGAATCAATCATCAAAAAGGAATCCAATTTTTTTGATCCGTAAGGGTAGGGGCGTATTGCATATGCCCCGCAAAATGTACCCAGGCGGGACGAATCATTTGCCCATTATCATGGGCATTCGTGGGACGTATGTCATACACCCTACACCGATACTCTAAAAAAATGGGTTGGGATGGGATTCGTCCGACCTGGATAGGCCCATTTGTGGGACGTATGCCATACGTCCCACAAACGGCCTCTGGGGACCTTGCTTTTTAGTTCGCTTGTCTCACTCTGTCGGCACGTGAATGTCGGGATTTCCCGAACCACCCGTGTCACCGCTACCCGCGCCGCCGCCACCTTCCGGCTGCTTGCCGCCACCGCCTTCGGGTTGCTTGCCCGATCCACCGCTGCCTCCAGGGCTGCTTCGACGGATCCTCTTCGGGAAGATGAATGTCGGGCTTCCCGTCATCCTTCGGCTTCTTTCGGTTGAGGATCCTGGGCGTCTTGGGATCCTTCGGTTCGCCCGGTTTGGGATCCTTGGGCGCATGGGGATCCTTAGGATCGGTCGGCTTTTTCTTCTTCTCGGCCGCGGCCCTCCTTTGCGCGACGCTTTGGTTATAGCCCTTGTCAATGCGGTCGGCCAGTCGGCAAAGATTCTCTGCCAGTGTCTCGATGGCTTTCGGATCGATCGGGGTTGCGCCAAAGAGGTAGTTCCACTGGAGCATCAAGATCACGCGATCGTAGATAGCGTCCGATTCCAGCCGCACCTTGCTGGCGGGCGGTAGCTTAGCGCCGGTGTTAGCCGTCATGCGCTTGGTAAACAAGGCGTCGAAGGCCTTATTAGCCGATTCTAACTTTGGTGAGGATAGGCGATAGCCCCAGCTTCGTGACGTCGGCCGAGTTTTTCCGTCTTCCTCAGGTCGGCCAATAGTCCCTTGATGTCGGCTGTCTCGCGGTCGAACGACCTCGTTTTGTACACCCACGTAGGGCTTGACCACTGCCGTCAGACGCATGGACGCCTCGATCATGTCTTGATCCGGGAGGAACTGTGCATTGCGAATCGTGCCCATGATGTAAGTCACCAGCCGGTCGCGCTCCTTATTCTTTTTCCTTCATCAGGCGCGTCTCGTCACTGGCTTTGCGACACCTTGGTGATGTCCGTCTCGAGCGCGTTGTTGCCATCCCATTCCGTCATCAGTTCAGAGGGGATGCCGAGCTTGGTAATGTCTGCCGCGGTAACGAGGTCGTACGCGGAGCTATGGAACTTCGAATGCAAGGAGTTGTCTAACTTCTTCATTCCGGGCTTTTCTGATAATAACCGTCTTTTTTTCATAGATGTGTTTTTATATACGCCTGCAAACATACGTCGTTTTTTTCTAACCACCATACACTTGGCTCACTGTCGAGGACGAGAAAAACCATCCCTCATACCTTCTTTTTCTTGCCACGGATAGATCGATCTGCCCACCCAACTTTCCTATTCTTACCCAGTTTAAGGAAGATCTTCACGCAGACATCCTCATCCTCGCCAAAAGATGACAAAGTCCGATACGTACTTTTATCCCTAAACCCCGGCGAGAATCCGATAGCTGTGGCCATATTTCATCCCATCCCCGGCGAGTTTTCGTGCAGATATGGCCATATTTCATCCCGATACTCGGCGGGTTTTTGCAGCGAATATGGACATATTCATCGAATCCTCGGCGGGTTTTTGCGTGAATATGGCTATATTCGTCCGATCCTCGGCGGGTTTTGCATGAAAATGGCCATATTCGTCTCAATCCCCGGCGGGTTTTGCGTGAATATGGCCATATTTCGTCCCATCCCTCGGCAGGTTTTGCGCGAATATGGCCATATCTCGTCCAATCCTCGGCGGGTTTTGCGTGAAAAATGGCCATATTCATCGAATCCCTCGGCGGGTTTTGCGTGAATATGGCCATATCCGTCCAATCCTCGGCGGGTTTTGGGCGCGTTCATACAAATTTTAAGTGTTTCCTCGCCGGGAATGAATAGACCATGAAGGCCTGCAACCCCAAACGTATCGAGTTTTTCGATTCGATGGATAGAAAGGAAATCGAATTTTTTTGATCCGTAAGGGTAGGGGGCGTATTGCATACGCCCCAAAAACGTACCGGGTGGACGATTCAATAGATAAGAGGAATCAAATTTTTGATCCGTAAGGGTAGGGGAGTATTGCATATGACCCAGAAACGTATTGGGTAGATGATTCAATGGATAAAATGGGAATCGAATTTTTTTGATCCGTATGGGTAGGGGCGTATTGCATACGCCCTAAAACGTACAGGGTGGACGATTCAATAGATAGAGAGGAATCAAATTTTTTATCGGAATAGGATTCAATCAATACGTATTTAATAGATATATATCGGGCGGGCGATTCAATATATAAATGGGAATCGAATTTTTGATCCGTAAGGGTATGGGCGTATTGCATACGCCCCTAAAACGTACCGGGCGGACGATTCAATGGATAAAGGGGAATCAATTTTTATCAGGTATAGGGATTCGATGAATACGTATTTAATAGATACGTATCGGGGGCGATTCATTTGTCCATTGTCATGGGTATTTGTGGGGCGTATGCAATACGTCCCTACACGGGAGTACACGAAAAATGGGTCGTTAGGGGTAGGCGGTTTTAATTGAGAATCAATTTTTGATCCGTCAGGGTAGGGGCGTATTGCATACGCCCCCAAACGTATCAGGGTTTTTGATTCAATGGATAAAAAGGAAATCGAATTTTTGATCCGTCAGGATAGGGGCGTATGGCATACGTCCTAAAACGTACCAGGTGGACGATTCAATGGATAGAGGGAATCAAATTTTTATCGGGTATGGGATTCAATCAATACATATTTAATATATACGTATCGGGTGGGTGATTCAATTGCCCATTATCATGGGTATTTGTGGGGCGTATGCGATACGCCCCTACACGGGTACCCGAAAAAAATGGGCCGTTGTGGGTAGGGATGTTTTAATGGGGAATCAATTTTTGACGGGTATAGGATTCAATGGGAGACGGCGAATCGAATTTTTGGCGGGTATAGGATTCAATCAATACGTATTTAATAGATACGTATCAGGGTTTTTGGTAGGGGCGTATTGCATACGCCCCTACAATGTACAAGGAAGACGAATCAATTGCCCATTGTCATGGGTATTTGTGGGGCGTATGCCATACGACCCTACATCGGTACACGAAAAAAATCGCTCCGGATTGAATAGCGTGTGGGGACGGCGATGGGTCAAATGCCGTAGCGTTTGATCTTGTTGTAGAGGGTCTGCAGGAGATGCCCAAGGCGGTGGCGGCGTGGGAGAGATTGCCGGCGTGACTGTCGATGGTGCGACGGATCAGGTCGGCCTCCATCTCTCTCGAGGGTGGTCGGTGGAGTGGGGGGTGGGGCGGACTATGGCGGACGTGAAGTCGAAAAGCATCCGGGAGATCTCGGGACTGTCACTCAGGATGGTGGCTTTCTCGAGCGCGTGCTCCAGCTCGCGGGCATTGCCGGGCCAGGAGTAGGCGCGGAGCTTACGCAGGGCCGCCTCGGTGAGGATGGGGATGGGTCGACCGGCGGCATCGGCCCACCGACGGAGGAAACGTTGGGCAAGGGGAGGATATCGTCCGGCCGTTCGCGTAAAGGGGAGGGAGGCGGATGGTGTTGATCCGATAGAGGAGGTCTTGGCGGAAGTCGCCGCGAGCCACCATCTCGTCGAGGGGGCGATTGGTGGCGGTCAGGAGTCGGATATCCACGGGAGGGCGCGATTGCTGCCGAGGCGGGTCACGGTGCGACTTTGCAGGGGCGGCTAAGAGCTTGGCCTGGAGATGGGGCGGCAGGTTGCCGATCTCGTCGAGGAAGAGCGTGCCCCCGTCGGCGGCTTCAAATTTACCTGGGCGATCGGTGCGCGCATCGGTGAACGCGCCGCGGACGTGACCGAAGAGCTCGCTCTCAAAGAGCGTCTCGACGACGGCGCCCATGTCGACCGTCACGAGCGGCCGCCCGCTGCGTGCGGAGAGGCGGTGCAGCTCGCGGGCCAGCATGCCCTTGCCGGTGCCGTTCTCGCCCGTGATGAGCACATTGGCATCCGTGGGGGCGACACGCTCGACGAGGGCGCGGAGCTGCTGCATGGCGGGCGATGTGCCCCAGCAGATGGCGTCCTGCATGGCGGGCGCGGGTGGGGCGCCCTGCTTGAGGCGGCGACATGGGCGCGATAGGCCTCGGTGAGGGTGTGGACGAGGCGCTCATTGTCCCACGGCTTGACGATGAAATCCGCCGCGCCCTCCTTTATGCCACGCACGGCGAGGTCGATATCCGCGTAGGGCGGTGAACAGCACCACCGCGGGTGCGGGCGTAACTTCGGATCTCGGCCAACCAAAACAGACCCTCGTTTCCACTGTTGATGCCGGCGTGAAAGTTCATATCGAGGAGGACGACATCCGGCGACTCGTCACGAATGAGCGCGCGGATGCGTTCGGGATTGTGGTGGTCACGACTCGGCGAAAATGGGCGCAGGAGAAGCTCGGCGGCAGAGGTATGCCGCGATTGTCGTCGACGACAAGGATGGTGGCGGGGAGCATGCTTTTCATCGTTCGCCGTTCAAGAGTTCGCTCAGGTACATCGCGGTACGGATCACGGAGAAGGATTGCGCGGGGATGCCGAGTGTGGTCGGCGTTTCGCTGCGAATGTTCTCCACCTCGTGCGCCTGCTCCTTGTTGAGGAGATCGATCTGCACGATGCGACCAAAGGGCACGGTGTAAAGGGCGGTACCGCGGAGGGAGAGGTCTGTGTTGAGCTTGATCGTTTTCAGAGAGAGGGTGCGGAGGTACTCGCCGCTCTTGGAGGAGACTTTGAGGTAGAGCGTGTCGTCCGGGCGCGCCAGGGCGGCGAAAAGGAGGGACGACTGGCCGAACATGGCGTTCGCGTATTCGTAGTCGGGCTTCTTGGAGAGGAGTGTCGAAACGGCGACGCGGTTGGCATAGCCGTTCTCGTAGACATAGATGAGATAGCCGTCGCTGTCGTCGTCGTAGATGGGTAGGGTCAGACGCGCGTCACTGCGGTGAGGCTCCTCGTGGGTGATCACGAAATGGCCGCTGCGGAGGATGGAGAAATAGGCCGTGGGCTCCTGCTCGCGTCGAGGCGCGAGGGCGGAGGTGGCGATGCGGTCCGGCTCGTCGTCGGCGGAGGATGCGGGTCGCTCCGGCTTAGCCGTCGGCCGCGGCTTAGTGACCGCAGTGGGCGTATAGGTCGGGATGCTGACGGGGAAGACTTTCTCCACCTCACGCTCTGCCTCCCTCTTTGGCCTCGCCAAAGGCTGGCGTGGTGATGCGCAGGGGCAGGCCGGAGGTTTTTCCGACGCTCCTGAGTAGACGAATGTCGGGCAGGTCGAGCGGACGAGTGGAGTTGCCCTGGCGCTGCCAAACCACGTCGCGGAAGAAAAACCACCTCGTGGTAGGCCGGGACAGAAATGGCGCAGACGGTCTTGCCGCTGAAGACGTGAAAGTCAAACCGGATGAGTCCGTTGATGTCCTTGCCCAGCTCTTTGACGATGTAGTTACGGATGATGAGCTGGTACTTGTCCGCATTGGCGTGCAGATAGCTGAGATCAGGCTCGATGCCCTTGGGATAGCCAATATCGTTCACGCCGATGAAGAGCACGCCGCCCTCTGCGTTGAGAAAGCCGCAGATGGCCCAGAGGATGCGCTCCATCTGCCGATCGATGTCGGCCATGCCATTGCTGTTGGGGAACACGATGGTGGACTTAAATTCTCAGGTGTTCGTCTCGCGGCCAAAGTCAATCTCTTCGGCTTCGCCATCCGGGTCCTCCTCCTCTTCGACGGCCAGGAGGGAGCGCACTTCGGCGTCGGCCTCGGCATAGAGATCGGGGTAAGTCTGGCCCTGCCAGCAGCCGGATGAGTAGCAGCCGCGCCAAGTCGGCCGTGAGCTTCCGCTCCGACTGCATGCCCCTGGCGCAGGGTGTCGATAGCCGCGGGTCGTCCTATCCAGCGCCAACAAGGAGAGGACGGTCCGGGCGTGGGCCAACCGCGGAAAGCGCTGGATAGCCCTCGGCGTCGATCACGGTGACTGTCACCGCCTGCCGGTTGATGAAGTGATGCAGCTCGGTGAGGTAGAGAATGCGTCGGTCGTAGTAGGCCACGATGTTCGCCTCCTCGATCATGTCGGCCAGCAGGCGGGCCGTCTGGCAGAGATTGAAGCGCAGGACGTGGTCGTCGGTCGATTCGGTGTAGAGATCGATCAAATAGATCAGCTGGCGTGCGTAGTCCGGGCTGAGTCTGCCCGGCGCTTCGGCATGCGACTCGTGCAGCTCGTCCGCCACCCCTCCTCGGTGTGATCGGCCAGGCGCTCGTCCACGTAATAGCCTACCAGATCGGCGATGGCCTTCTGGGGGTCGATCTCCATGTCTTCCGGAGCCATTTCTTCGATCTCGGCGCGGACGTAACCCGTGCGATTGACGTGGGTCAGGCGGGAGCATATAGAGGTCATCCAGCTCGGCTCCACTTCGTCGAGGGGCGAGGGCACGGTATAGAGCGGATAGCCCTTTTCCGATATCCAGCGATAGGAGTTCTCGTTTTTGGAGATGAGTCGGGCGTAGGTGTACTCGCCCGGATGGAAGCGCGTGGCGATGGATTTACTGATCTCGTCGAGGATGGAGAATCTCAGGCGTTTGTTTTCACTCACCTCGATCACGCGTGCTGTGACCAGATCGCCGACGGCGAAGATGCCGCTTAGCGAGGTGAGTTGCTTGATGCGTGTGACTTGGCTGAGGTGTATGGCCCCGTTGCCCTCGTACATGTCGTCCTCGACGGTGGCGAAGGCCAGCGATGGATAGGCCGGGTGGAGGGCCGTGATGCGGATCTTCAGCAGCGCATTGACGGGGGCAGCTCCTTCGTCTCGTGGCGTTCGAAGACGGTCTTCTTTCGCTTAAAGTCCGCCGCAGCGTCTGCCCATATCTTGGCCGGCAGCTCGTTGTCCGCCGCCACGGCCGAGAGGTCCACGGTCGGCTTTTTGGAAGGAGTTGATGCGCAGACTGCCGTCCCAGAGCGTGAGTAGCTTTGTGCATGCGACGGCCCGCCAGCGGATTGTCGAATGGGGCCAGCGTGATGCGTCGTTCGGCCAGCGTGAAGAGGCCTTTGCCCTCCAACGTGTACGGTCGACGGTCTTCGGGGATGTTCTCCGTGAAGTAGGCAATCTTCCCCACGAACGACGGCAGCGAGAAGCCAATCAGCTCCTCCCATGTGTACTCCGGCGGGCGGCAGTTATGCTTGAGGAAGGTGCTTAGCATAAGGTTTTTCAGCGGCGGCAGATGGCGCTCGTCCAGCACGCAGAGGTAGCGGTAGAACATCAGTCGGCGCACCATGTCGATCTCCCGATCGGCCACCTTGCAGAGCAGGAAGAGTGCGCCCGCCGTACGCACCAGCCCCTCGGCGCGTTGCCGGACTTCAGGAGTGATCAGCCCCGTGAGCAGCGTCTCATCCATCGCCTCACACTCCCGAGCGATCAGGGCCTCGCACGTCTCGATCCAGTATTCGGGTGGGCAAAGCCCGGTCTCCTGCTCCACGAAATAGCGGATGAGGCGCAGGTAATTCGTGATGCCCACGGTCAACGCCTCCGGGTCATGCAGCAAGAGGGCCGTAGTCAGATCCGCCTTCTCCTCCGGCTGATAAAGCAGGGATGCCGGGCGTCTCGACCTCTCCGCCAAGTCGGTCGTGAAGGCCTCCGCCAGGCCGGATCGGAGCATTCGCAGTGTCTCGCGTCGCACCTGTGCCCGGCGTAGCTTCTGCCCGCGCGCGACCGGATAAGGGCGTGTCGGCTTTCGGGAAAAATAGGTCAGGAAGCGCAAATCCTCCAGCAGAAACTCCTCGATGCGTATATACAGCCCCAAGCCCCAAAATAGCCCGATCCCAGCCACCCTGATAGGTTTCGCAGGCATTGTCCAGCGCCTTCATGAAGGGGAAGATCCACGAGACAGAGCTGGCATTCAGCATCGGCATAAAGTCCGCATCCGGGTGTGGAGGCACAGCCGCGGCCAGTTCGTCAAAGAGCGCCACCTGCTCATCCGAGGCGTGCAGCATCTTCAGAAAGGCGTGCCCATTCGTATATGTTTCTAATAAACTATCCATAGAAGATCACAGCAATGGCCTTCCGCCCCCCTCGCAAATCGGAGGGACTGGGAGGCCTTTTTTTGAGTTGCCAAAGGTAGAGGCTGCGGGTGAAAACTTCAGAAGCTGCTTGGATTTTCTTGGAGGTTATGCACTAAGGTCGTCTCTGGCGAGTCTCCCTCATTTCCCCTTTTCGAGTTTCGGAGTGATCCGGGCCTTATTTCTGCCCATTGAACCCTTCAACGAGGCTCGTACGGGCCTTTTTCAAGCTCGTTAAATGATGAAACGCCCCCTTTTTATGCTTTTTCGGGCAGGATATCTGTCTGCGGACTTCCATTCGGCCCTTGCTAAGCCTTGCGAAGGTCTTACGGACATGGATTTGCCCCCTGAGAGGCGTCGATAAAGAGCTATTTGTTAGCGTTTATTAGATTCGGAATTTTCCGAGAGTAGTTTTCTTTATGTTATACTTATTCGGAGATTCCTGAACGTACTATACTAAGATGTATCATTCGATCGGAATGTATCATTCGATCGGAAATTCCCGATAGATATATACAGATTGATACAATTGATCGGAAGCTTCCGAAAGTATTATACGACTTTAATAAATCTATCGGATACTTTCGAGAAGTGTATACCTATTAGATATACCATTTCGGATTTATCCGAAATAGATATACGGATCAAAATTAAATCATCTGGATATTCCCGAAATACTTATAAAGGTAGGATAAGCGTTTCGGAACTTTCCGAAAGTTATATGTAAAAAGAGTAAATTTCTCGGGAATTTCCGAATAAATGGTATGTGATTGAATCTATCCTCGGGAACCTCCGAATAGATGGTACATAATTGAATATACTCTCGGGAGATTCCGAACGATTGATACATATTTGAACATGCTTTCGGGAACTCCCGAACGGATGAATAAATACCCCTTATACGCTTAGAAGGAAGGAGAGAGGGCCACAAAGAAGTCGGCGGGAGCATACAGGGCGCTTGCAAGCCTCAAGGGCATATCCTTGGCACCATATCCATTCCAGCAAAAGCATTTTTCGCCTACGTATTGCATGAAATAGGAGAGCAACAAAGAAAATCCTACTATTTTCGCATGCCCTTATGGAAAAATGGGCTGCGATGGCGGTCGAAAGGCTTTCACCGGTAGAATATTTTCATTTTATGGATACGTTAGACAGTACAGACCTGCAGATCCCTGCGTGCTCTGCAGGAAAAATTCGCAACGGACCACCAAAGAGCTGGCCCAATGCGTCAACCTCTCCTCCACGCCCGTTTTTTTGAGCGACTCAAACGCCTCGAGAAGAAGGGATACATCAAAAAGTACGTGGCCGTGCTTGACGCTGAGAAGCTCAATCAGGGCTTCCGCGTCTTTTGCACCGTGAAGATGAGCCGCATCAACCGGGAAATTGCGTCCGATTTTACGCGCAGGATCCGGGCCATCCCCGAGGTGACCGAGTGCTACAACATCGCCGGCGACTATGACTATCTGCTCAAGATCCATGCTCCGGACATGAAGTACTATCAGACGTTCCTCTTGAACGTGCTCGGGACGATCGATTATATCGGTTCGATCCACAGCATTTTTCGTGATGGACGAGGTGAAAAGGAATACGGCATACACATATAAAATCAGATGACAATGAAGTATAAGATGATTGTGCTCGATGTGGACGGCACACTGCTTTACGGATGAACAAACGATCAGCGCGCGCACCCGCGCCACGCTGCTCAAGGTGCAACAGATGGGCGTGCGCGTGGTGCTGGCTTCGGGGCGGCCAACGCATGGCGTGATGCCGCTGGCGAGGGCGTTAGAACTGGATAAAAACGGCGGCTTTGTGCTCTCGTACAATGGCGCGCAGATCATCCATGTGCCGACCGGCAAGCGCGCGTGTTCGAACGGCGGATCGATCCGCACCATGGCCCTATCTGGAGCGTGGAGCGCGGAAGCGCGGCTTTCACCATCTTCACCTATCGCGAGGATCGGATCGTGACGAGCGACGCCCAGAACGCGCATGTGCAGCATGAGGCCAAGCTGAGTGGGATGCGCGTGAGGAGGCGACGAACTGGGCCGAGGCGGTGGATTTTTCGCCGTGTAAGGTGATGCTGGTTAGCGACGATGAGGCGGCGCTCATGGGCCTCGAGGAGCATTGGCGGCGACGGCTGGCAGGCGTTCTGGACGTGCTGCGGTCGGAGGATTATTACCTGGAAGTGGTGTCCGAGTCGGTCGACAAGTCGAACACGCTCACGGTGCTGCTGGAGAAGGAGGGATCGACCCGACGGACGTGGTGGCCATCGGCGACGGTGTTCGCGACGTGCCGATGCTCCAGCTGGCGGGCCTGGGTGTGGCGATGGGCAACGCGCAGGATTCGGTCAAGGCCTGCGCCGACGTGGTGACGCTGACGAACGCCGAGGACGGTGTGGCGGTGGCGCTCGAAAAAGGCCATCCTGGCCGAGATCCGCGACACGCCCATCCCACTCGACAAGCTCAACGAATCGGGTAGGCATGCGCTGATGGGCAACCCTCGGCATCCAATCACACCTACGCCGCAAAGGGTCGCGTGGAAGCCACTATGCCGGTCGATGAGCGCACACGGCAACCGTTCGGCATCCTGCACGGCGGCGCCCTTGGCACCTCGCCGAGACGGTGGCCGGTCTTGGGTCGATGATCCTCTGCCAGCCGGACGAGATGATGGTCGGCATGCAAGTGAGCGGCAATCACGTCTCTCGGCACACGAGGGCGACACTGTGCGCGCCGTGGCCACGGTGATTCATCAGGTCGCTCGTCGCACGTCTGGGACGTGAACATCTACACCTCTACCGACAAGCTCGTCTCCTCCGTCCGCGTGGTCAACAGCGTGATGAAGAAGCGGTGAGCCAGCGAAAGAGATCCTGTACTCCATCGGCGCCAAAGACGTGGTGCTACTCGTCGAAGAGCTGCATAAGCGCAGCTATGAACGCCTTCGCTTCTCTGGGGAATATGTCGCCGAGCGGAGGAGCCCTATCGCGTGCAGATCCCTGCGTAAGGAGGATATGGATTGGACGGGGTATTTAGAAGACTATCCCAACAAGAAGATCCCGCAGCAGATGGCGTGGCACGGCGCTGTGGGATTCGATGACTGCGGGAAGTCGGCGGAGGAGTTGGCCGACCTCTTTGCGGCCTGTTATCCGGAGCTGCTGAACGCCAGCAAGGGAAAGGATTCGGAGTACGCCTTTTGGTTTCGGAAAGTCGTTTGGCTGGCGCATCGTAGCGTCTTCCCGATAGGCTATGCAGATTATCTGGATTGCCGCGAAAAAGGCTGCCTCCCGTGCGTCGGCATGAACGAAAAAGGATTGGGTGTTACCCATGCCGCCCACGGGCGAGCACCGTCACCTCGAACCCTATTATCGCTTCTACAAAGGCGAATCGGCTATCCGCACGCGCCGCACACCGTCCGACACAACATTTGGGTGCACGAGCAACGTTTCGAGCAGCTATGGGTCATGCTCACGAAGCAAGAATGGGAGGCATACTTCAATGGGTACGAGCCCTGCCGTACATCGCTTATCTGCATCACCCCGCTGTCGGCCGAAAAAGAGGAACACTTCCGGCGCTACATGGACATCCATCTGCCCTTCCGCCTACTCCCCATCTTGCCGCGATGCCATTACTATAAAGGCGAACACCTCAATCCCTATCCCGACGACGACACGGCTAAGGAGCAGCGCCTCGGGTGGGACAAGGAACGCACCGAATACTATCTCGCAGAGAAAGCCACGTCCCTGCTGAGCGCTATATATAAAGGTACAGGGGAACTCTACCCTCTACCCTCTACCCTCTAATCTCTACTTTTGGCGCCGTTTTTGAATCATAACACATAAAACCATACACGATGAACTTTATAGAAGAACTGAGATGGAGGGGCATGATCCACGACATGATGCCCGGAACGGAAGAATGTTTGCAACAAGGCATGACCTCGGCCTATGTCGGCATTGATCCCACCGCCGACTCGCTGCATATCGGCCATCTGGTCGGCGTGATGATGCTTCGTCACTTCCAACGCGCCGGACACCGGCCCATCGCCCTTGTTGGCGGTGCCACCGGTATGATCGGCGACCCTCGATGAAGTCCGCCGAGCGCAACCTCCTCGACGAACCCACCCTCCGACACAACCAAGAGTGCATCAAGCGTCAGCTGGCCAAGTTTCTTGACTTCGACTCCGATGCACCCAACGCCGCCAAAGCTGGTCAACAACTACGACTGGATGAAGGATTACACCTTCCTCAACTTCATCCGAGACATCGGCAAGCACATCACGGTGAACTATATGATGGCCAAAGACTCCGTCAAGAAGCGCCTCAGCGCCGATTCGAACGTAGGCATGTCGTTCACCGAGTTCTCCTACCAGCTGCTCCAGGGTTACGACTTCATGTTCCTCTATCAGCACGAAAACTGTCGCCCTGCAGATGGGTGGCAGCGATCAATGGGGCAACATCACCACCGGCACAGAGCTGATCCGACGCGAGCTCGGCGGCGAGGGCTTACGCCCTGACCCTGCCCCCTGATCACCAAGGCCGACGGCGGTAAGTTCGGTAAGACCGAGTCCGGCAACGTCTGGCTCGACCCGCGCTACACCTCGCCCCTACGCCTTCTACCAGTTCTGGCTCAACGTCAGCGACGCCGACGCCGCCAAGTACATCAAAATCTTCACCTCCCTCACCCGCGACGAGATCGACGCCCTCGAGCGCGAGCAGGCCGACGCCCCTCACCTGCGACCGCTTCAGAAGCGCCTCGCCCGTGAAATTACCACGATGGTGCACTCGCGGCCGAATACGAGACGGCCGTCGAGGCCTCAACATCCTCTTCGGCGGCGCCACCTCCGACGCCCTCCACCGCCTCGACGAAGCCACGCTGTTGGCCGTCTTCGAAGGCGTTCCGCAGTTCGAAATCGCCCGCGACACCCTCCGGCCGGCATCAAAGCCGTCGACCTCTGTACGTCGCACGCCGCCGTTTTCGCCTCCAAAGGCGAGATGCGCAAGCTGGTCCAGAACGGCGGTGTGAGCCTCAATAAAGAGAAACTCACCGACCCCGAGAGCGTGGTCCAGGCCGACGCCTTAGTCGCCGGAAAATACCTCCTGTGCAGCGCGGAAAGAAGAATTACTACCTCTTGATCGCAAAAATAGCAGGCCGGGGACTTGCAAGAATGCGCCGTGTGTATACTTTTGCGGCGTCTTAAACATCACGTCTGTCTCATGGTGTAATGGTAGCACAACAGGTTTTGGTTCTGTTTGTAGAGGTTCGAATCCTCTTGAGACAACGACAAGTCCCCTCCTTCATTTGAAGTGAGAACCTCGGATCCCTCCCTCCCCATCCGAGGCTAACGTCTCCGGATGATCCATATCGCTTGAGTTCCCCTTGAGCTGGATCATTCGGAGCTGTCTCTTTATGTACCTCTTAAAACACTTCTACACCCCTATGGGCTGAGATAATAAGCTTTCCGAACGCAGGTAGATTGCATCAAAATGACGGAAGCTCCAAGTACTGATGTTTTTGATCTCCGTCGGTTGACGGAAGTCCCAAGTACTGGTGTTTTTTTGATTTCTGTCGGTTGACGGAAGTCTCAAGTACTGGTGTTTTTGATCTCCGTCGGTCGACGGAAGTCTCAAGTACTGGTGCTTTTTGATTTCCGTCGGTTGACGGAAGTCCCAAGTACTGGTGTTTTTGATCTCCGTCGGTTGACGGAAGTCCCAAGTACTGGTGTTTTTGATCTCCGTCGGTTAGCGGAATGCTCGGGACACATGTGCTTTTGATGCGGTTTTCCCATGCCGAACGGGTGGCATCGTTTGGCCGTACTTTTTGCCCTACCTTGCGCCCCCAAACAGAAATATATACATCATAACACGAACGATTTATGAACACTTTCCTTGAAACACGCTGCCGGATTACCCCGCCTTCGTGGAGGGAATCCGCCGCGCTCCAGACCGCGGGTACACGCTTACCCCCGGCGCAAACAGCCACCGCGCTGAAGAACGCCTTGCGCTACATCCCCACCGAATTTCACGCTCAGCTGGCCCCCGAATTCATGGAAGAACTCGCACGCGCGGACGCATCTATGGCTATCGTTTCCGTCCGGCGGGCGACCTGAGCCAAGCCCATCGACGCCTACAAGGGCAAATGCATCGAGGGAAAAGCCTTCCAGGTGATGATCGACAACAACCTCTGCTTTGACATCGCGCTTTACCCGTACGAATTAGTGACGTACGGCGAGACGGGACAGGTGTGCCAGAACTGGATGCAGTATAACCTCATCAAGCGCTACTTAGAAGAGCTGACCCAAGATCAGACGCTCGTCATCGAGTCTGGCCACCCGCTCGGCCTCTTTCGCTCGCACCCCGAAGCACCGCGCGTGATCATCACCAACGCCATGATGATCGGGCAGTTTGACAACCTGCACGACTGGCACATCGCCATGCAAATGGGCGTGGCCAACTACGGACAGATGACAGCCGGCGGATGGATGTACATCGGGCCCCAGGGCATCGTGCACGGCACGTTCAACACGCTCCTCAACGCAGGCCGTATGAAACTCGGTGTGCCGCAAGACGGCGACCTGCGCGGCCATCTCTTCGTCTCCTCCGGCCTCGGCGGTATGAGTGGCGCGCAGCCCAAGGCAGCCGAGATAGCCGGTGCTACGGCCATCATTGCCGAGGTGGACGCCTCGCGTATCGAGACACGCCACAGTCAGGGTTGGGTGGGGCACGTCGCCGAGAGTGTCGCCGAAGCCTTCCGTATGGCCCGCGAGGCGATGGATCGCAAGGAGCCCTGCTCCATCGCCTATCACGGCAATGTGGTCGACCTACTCGAGTATGCCGAGCGCGAGAACATCCTTATCGAGTTGCTCTCCGACCAGACCTCCTGCCACGCCGTTTACGAGGGCGGCTACCGCCCCGTCGGCATTAGCTTCGAGGAGCGTACCCGCATGCTGCGCGAAGAGCCGGAAGCCTTCCGGAAGCTCGTCGATCAGTCGCTGCGCCGACATTTTTGAGGTGATCCGTAAGCTCGTGGCTCGCGGCTCCTACTTTTCGATTACGGAAACTCCTTCATGAAGGCCATCTACGATGCCGGCGTGAAGGAGATTTCGCGTCAATGGGGTGGACGAAAAAGACGGCTTCATCTGGCCCAGCTACGTGGAGGACATCATGGGCCCCGAGCTGTTTCGACTACGGCTACGGACCCTTCCGTTGGGTCTGCCTGAGCGGCAAACACGAGGATCTGATCAAGACGGATCACGCGGCCATGGAATGCATCGACCCCAACCGCCGCGGGCAGGACATGGACAACTACAACTGGATCCGAGACGCAGAGAAGAACCAGCTCGTGGTCGGCACCCAGGCGCGCATCCTCTATCAAGACGCCGAAGGCCGGATGAACATCGCGCCCGCTTCAACGAGATGGTGCGCAACGGCGAGGTAGGGCCCGATCATGCTCGGCCGCGACCACCACGACGTCAGTGGCACGGATTCGCCCTTCCGCGAAACTTCGAGACATCAAGGACGGCAGCAATGTGATGGCCGATATGGCGTGCAATGCTTCGCCGGCAACTGTGCCCGCGGCATGAGCCCTCGTGGCGCTGCATAACGGCGGCGGTGTAGGCATCGGCAAGGCCATCAACGGCGGCTTCGGCATGGTCTGCGACGGCAGCGAGCGCGTCGATCGCATCCTGCGTTCGGCCATGTTGTGGGACGTGATGGGCGGCGTAGCACGTCGTTCGTGGGCCCGCAATCCGAACGCGATGAGCACCGTCCGCGAGTTCAACCACGCACACGCCGATGGCTACCAAATCACCGAGCCGTTTGTGGCCGATGATCAGATCATAGAACAGGCCATGAAGGCGGTAAGGCTCTGATACGATGAAGCGGCTTTTGCACGATAGTCCTCACCCTCCTTACAGTCTACAGTACGGCAGACGCGCAGTCCGTTGCGGAACTCGTTGGCCGGTGTATTGAACATCTAAAGGCCGGTGACAGCGTAGCATTTCGGCAGACCTACCCCCAACTCTTCATGCGATACATCGCCGAGACCTCGGATGTCAGTATGGACAGCGCCATTCGGTGGGGCGATCTACCTGCTGTGCAGGCTGCTTTGGACAGCTTGACGACCGATCCTGAATCGGACATCGAAGCCTATTACTACCTATCGGATTCGTCGCACCATCACTTCCTCCGGGGCACCTCGCTCCGAGGGAAGTATGATCGATGGATCGACTCCGTAAAAGTCCGCTCCCCACGCCGCTTTGCGCGACGAGATCTGGCGGATGCAACGCGTTGATCAGGGTGCCCGCATCTTATATCTCAATCGGCCGAAGGAAACACCCGACAGCATTTGGGATAAGGTTCGCAACGAGATCCTACTTATCGACGAACAAAACACGCTGCGGGCTACGCAGATCATCGATTCATTCGGCCGATGGCCAGGGCGAGACGTCTTAGGTTATTCCGCTGACCTGACATTGTGGCTTTGCATTCAGCATGCCGACCAAAGGCCGGAGGTGGCCGTCCGCTACCTGCCGATGCTGAAAAAAAGCCGTCGATGAGCGGCGGACGGATCCGATACACTACGCTTACCTCGTCGATCGTATCCGCATGCACGAGGGCCGCGAGCAGGTCTACGGCACGCAGACGTATCGCGCGAAAACGGATGACGGTGGCACGTTCTTCTTCGTGATCCCGATCGAGGACGTAGATCATGTGGATGAACGTCGCGCGGCGATGGGCATGGAGCCTCTTGCCGAATATGTCGAATCGATGAACGCCCACTGGGATCCGGTGCAATACAAAAAGGATCTGCCCAAGATTTGGGAGTACTACAAACGTTCGCGCAGCAAATAATTCCCGCATGAACTCCTCAGCCAATACAACGCACAGATAGCCGACCTCTGCTGCCGATACAGCGTCGAGCGGTTGTTTGCTTTTGGCTCAGGTGCTCACCGATCGCTTCAACGACGAAAGCGATGTGGATTTGATCGTGGCTTTTGACAAGCAGGCGGTCAAGGATCCCTTCCTCCACTTCTTTGATTTCAAGTATTCGTTGGAGGATCTTTTCGCAAGGAGGTCGACCTCATGGAGGAGCAGCCCGTGCGTAACGCTTACCTGCGGAAGAATATCGAAAACAGCAAGGTGTTGATCTATGAACGATAAAAGGTACCCCACATGAACTTCCTCAGCCAATACAACGCAGGGGCGTTGCCCTTGACCTCGACTTCCTTTTCTTCCCTTGATGGAAGAAAAGGAACCAAAAGAAGATCAAGGCGCCAGGGCGCCGGCCAACTAGCTGGGTACATGCCAGCCCCTACATGTGACTACCTCTAACTACTTAAACTACCCGTAACTACTTATTTACACCCATTTGAAATGAACAAAATCATGGAGTGCGTCCCCAACTTTAGCGAGGGACGCGACAAAGAGAAAAATCGAGAAAATCGTGGATTGCTTCCGCGGTAAGGACAATGTGAAACTGCTGGACTACAGCAATGATGAGGATCATAATCGCCTCGTCGTGACCGTGGTCGGAGAGCCGAAGCCGCTACGTGACGCTGTGCTCGAGGCTATCGGCAAGGCCGTCCAGCTGATCGACCTGAACAAGCACTCGGGGCAGCACCCGCGCATGGGCGCTGTCGACGTGGTGCCGTTCATTCCGATCAAGAACACGACGACCGAAGAGGCCGTTGCCCTCTCCAAAGAAGTGGCTGCACAGGTGGCTGAGCGCTACGGCGTGCCCGTCTTCCTGTATGAGAAGTCGGCTACCGCACCGCACCGCGAGAACCTCGCTGCCATCCGCAAAGGCGAGTTCGAAGGCATGGCCGAGAAGATCAAGCAGCCCGAGTGGAAGCCCGACTTCGGCCCCGCTGAGCGTCACCCGACGGCCGGCACCGTGGCCATCGGCGCACGTATGCCGCTCGTGGCTTACAACGTGAACCTCAACACGGCCGACCTCTCCATCGCCGACGCTATCGCCAAGAAGGTGCGCTTCCTCGGCGGCGGCCTGCGCTTCTGCAAGGCCATGGGCGTGGAGCTGAAAGACCGTGGCATCGTGCAGGTGTCGATGAACCTGACTGACTTCACGCGGACGGCCGTCTACCGTGCCCACGAGATGGTGCGCATGGAGGCCCAGCGCTACGGCGTGAGCGTGGTCGGCGCCGAGGTGATCGGCCTCGTGCCCATGAAGGCGCTCATCGACTGCGCGGAGTATTACCTCGGCATCGAAAACTTCTCGATGGATCAGGTACTCGAGTCACGCATCATGGAGTAAATCATTGTCCCTTCCCGAAGCGGCTGTTTTGAAGGGTACAACCGTATCAGGGCAAGTCTTCGACGACCGTCGGAGCTCCGAACCCTGAGGGTTTACCCTTCGACGACCGTCGGAGCCCTGAACCCTGAGGGTTTACCCCTTCGACGACCGTCGGAGCTCTGAACCCTGAGGGTTTACCCCTTCGACGACCGTCGGAGCTCTGAACCCTGAGGGTTTACCCCTTCGACGACCGTCGGAGCTCTGAACCCTGAGGGTTTTTCCCCTTCGATGACCGTCGGGCTCTACCTCTCCGAGCTTTTCACCGATAGATTTCACACTCAAAACTTGACAGATATGAAGCAGTTTATGACGGGGATGATCCTCCCACTGATACTGATGGCATCCGCCTGCGGGAACGACGGGAACCGCTGCCTTCGGACGGCCGACTGACCGGCGTCTGGGTGCACGAAACGACTGGAACCGACACGATCGATTTCGACGCGCATGCACGCTCCGATAAAAACGCGTTTGAGTTGAAGCGGAAGCCGGGAAGCTTAAAGGCCGGCCCCTATTGGTATGAAGTCAAAGGCGACAGTATCCAAGTGCATTGGTGGTTGTCGAGCGCGATGGCCGAAACCTATGCTTTCAAGCTGAGCGCCGACGGACGGTCGTTTCGGATCGGAGCATTCGTGCCCTTCGTGGAGGGACAAACAGTACATACATTCAAGAAGATCAAATGAAGAACCCTGATTATTAAGAACGCATCGCAGGTGGTGACATGCAGCGGCTTTCGCGGGTAAGCGAGGGGCGCGAGATGAACGACCTGCATGTGATAGAAGGCGGGACAGTGGTCGTGACCGATGGCCGCATCTCGCATGTGCTTCGCGCGGGCGAACCGTTGCCTGTGGACGAAGCGGGATACACCGTTATTGACGCCACGGGTAAGGCCTTGCTGCCTGGCTTCGTCGATCCGCACACGCACTTCGTCTTCGGCGGATACCGCGAGGAGGAATTCTCGTGGCGTATGCGCGGCGACAGCTATATGGAGATCATGAACCGCGGCGGTGGCATTGTCAACACCACGCGGGCCACGCGTGAGGCCTCGGAGGACGAGCTGTTCGAGGTTGGGCGGCGCCGACTCGACGCCATGCTGCGTCCTCGGCATCACCACCGTGGAGGGCAAGAGTGGCTACGGCCTCGATCGCGACACGGAGATGAAGCAGCTGCGCGTCATGCGTCGGCTGAACGAGGCGCACCCGCCGACATCGTCTCCACCTTCATGGGCGCCCACGCCACACCGGCCGAATGGAAGGGGCGAGGACGCGTTCATCGATTTCAATATCCGCGAGATGTTCCCGCTGGTTTGCCGAAAGCGAAGGGTTGGCCGAGTTTGCCGACATCTTCTGCGAGAAGGACGTCTTCACCATCGAGCAATCGCGGCGTTACTACAAGCTGCGCGTGAGCAGGGCTTCAAGCTGAAGATCCATGCCGACGAGATCGTGCAGTTTGGCGGCGCCGAACTGGCCGGCGAGTTGCACTGTGCATCCGCCGACCACCCTATTGCAAGCCTCCGACGCGGGTATCCGTGCGATGGCCGACGCTGGTGTAGTAGCCACATTGCTTCCGCTTACGGCTTTCTCGCTGCGGGAGACATTCGCTCGCGGTCGGGAGATGATCGACGCCGGTTGTATGGTGGCACTGGCCACGGACCTCAATCCGGGCAGCTCCTTCTCCGCATCCGTCCCGCTGCTGTTCGCGCTGGCATGCATCTATATGAAGCTGTCTCCTGAGGAGGCCGTCACAGCCTTCACCATCAACAGCGCCGCGGCTATCGACCGTGCCGACCGCATCGGTTCGATCGACGTCGGCAAGCAGGGCGACCCTCGTGCTGCTGCAATCCCGTCGTGCAAGTTCCTGCCCTATCACGTGGGTATGAACATCGTCGACACGGTGATCAAGCAGGGAGAGGTTGTCGCAAAGAACTGGGAATCAAAAAGCAAAAACTAGAAAAGTCCTGCTGGCAGGAAAGGCCGAGGATGTCAGCCCTGCTCAGCCGGAGGATGATTAGGTTTTTTTAGCCTTTAGACCTATTCAAGAAGTGAATTAACGAGAAAGAATAAAAGATGAGGGACAATGTCTTGCAATCGAAGAGTTATGCCTTTGCAATCAGGATTATCCGACTTGTCCAGTATCTCGAACGTGAAAAGAGAGAGTTTGTCTTGAGCAATCAGGTAAAAAGAAGCGGTACAGCCATCGGAGCTTCCATTCGGGAGGCTGAGTTCAGTGAGAGCCGGTTGGATTTCATCCATAAGATGAGAATCTCTCTGAAGGAGGCGAACGAGACAATGTATTGGCTGTCGCTGCTTTTGGATACTGGCTATATAAACAAACGCATGGCCGCATCCATAATGGAAGATTGTCGAGCTTTTGGCAATGTTGGGAATGTCAACCGTGAAGACTGCGAAGAGAAACATGCAGCAATAGGATTGTCCCCGTCATTTTTAGATTTTAGTTTTTAGATTTTTAGTCTCATATGGAACTCAAGAGTTTATCCGTAAAGGAATTTATTGACAAAAGTGACCGGCAACGATCCCGTGCCGGGAGGCGGAAGCGTTTCCGCATTGAACGGTTCGCTGGCAGCATCGCTGGCGGCCATGGTAGCCAACCCTCACCGTAGGCCGTAAGAAATACGCCGAGGTGAACGACGAGATGGAGCAGATCTCTGCCCGTATGACCGAGCAATCGGCAAAGCTGTTGGCCGACGTAGATCGTGACGCCGAGGCGTACGACCGCGTCTTCTGCCGCCTTCTGCTGCCCAAAGAGACCGACGAAGAGAAGGCCGTGCGTAAGGAGGTCATCCAGCGCGAGACGAAGTATGCCGCCGAGGTGCCGATGAGGTAGCCCCGCACGGCCAGCGCGTTGTTGCCGATGATTGACGCCGCCGCGCGTCGAGGAAACAGCAACGCCGTGACTGACGCCACAGTGGCCATGATGCTGCCCGCACGGCTGTCATCGGTGCCCTGCTGAACGTCCGTATCAACCTCACCTCGATCACGGATGAGGCTTTCGTCAAAAACCATGACGGAAGAGGCCGACCGCCTGGAGGCCGCTGCCGTGGAGGCCGGAACATAAGTTACTGGAGTATGTCAAAGCCCACGCGTTCAACTCCGCCGCAGACGACCGTGAAGAATGTATATCAGATCGGCTCCGGCGAGCTGACGTTCGAGATCATCGAACGCATCATCAACGAGAACCTGAAGCTGAGCTGGCCCCCGAGGCGCGCGAACGCATCCAGAAATGCCGCGACTACTTAGACGCCAAGATCGCCTCTTCGCCCGACCCACTCTACGGTATCACCACTCGGCTTCCGGGTCGCTATGCAACAAGAACATCTCGCTCGATGAGCTGGGTGCCCTTCAGGAAAAACCTGATCAAGAGTCACGCTTGCAGTGTAGGCGAGGAGATTCAGCCCGTCGTAGTCAAGCTGATGATGCTGCTCAAGGCCCACGCCCCTGTCGTTGGGTCACAGTGGCGTGCAGGTGATCACCGTGCAGCGTATCCTCGACTTCTTCAACAACGACGTCATGCCCATCGTCTACGATCGCGGCTCGCTGCGCTCGGGCGACTTTGCCCCGCTGGCCAACCTCTTCCCTGCCGCTCATCGGTGTCGGCGACGTCTCATTATAAAGCGCAAGAAGGTGGAGGCCATCAGTGTGCTCGACGAGTTCGGCTGGTCGCCCTGTTAAGCTGATGAGTAAAGAGGGTTTCGGCCCTGCTCAACGGCACACAACTCACGAGCGCCAACGGCGTCTTCGCCTCCTGCGCGCCTTCCGCCTCTCGAAGAAGGCCGACCTCATCGCCGCCCTCTCGCTCGAGGCCTTCGACGGCCTGCATCGAGCCCTTCATGGACCGCCTGCACCGCATCCGCCCGCACAAGGGCCAGATCGAGACGGGCGAGGCTTTCCGCCGTCTTTAGAGGGCAGCGAGATCATCGCCCAGCCCATAGCACGTGCAGGATCCGTACTCGTTCCGCTGTGTGCCGTAGTGCACGGCGCCACGAAGGACACGATCCGCTATGTCGCCTCTGTGCTCCCTGACCGAGATCAACCCGTGACGGACAATCCGACCATCTTCCCAGACGAGGACATGATCATCTCCGGTGGCAACTTCCACGGGCAACCGCTGGCCGTAGCTTACGACTTCCTTGCCATCGGGCTGGCTGAGCTGGGCAACATCTCCGAACGACGCGTGGCGCAGCTCATCATGGGCTTTGCGCGGGCTGCCCGAGTTCCTCGTGGCTAACCCGGGTCTGAACTCCGGCTTCATGATCCCGCAATACGCTGGTGGCGTCGATGGTGAACCAGAACAAGATGTACTGCTTCCGGCTTCGAGCGACTCCATCGTCTCGTCGAACGGGCAGGAGGACCACGTCAGCACTGGGCGCCAACGCCGCCACGAAGCTCTATAAGGTGATGAACAACCTGGAGCTGATCCCTGGCCATCGAGTTGATGAACGCCGCGCAGGGCATCGAGTTCCGCCGACCGCTGAAGACGTCGCCCGTACTGGAGCAAGTGCTGCATGACTATCGCAAGGAGGTGCCCTTCATCAGCGACGACGTGGTGATGTACAAAGAGATTCACAAGACGGTCGCCTTCCTCAAGCGGATGAAGGTGGACAATCTGTAACTCCCCCGTCGCCCCTCACGAAACATCCCCCGGTACGGACCGCAAGTCCGCCGCTCGGGGATTTTTATGGGGGTTGCGGGTAGCCGTAAACGTCATCTTACGGCGCGAAACCGATCGCCGGATTTCTGTATCGCCAAAAATGAGACGCGAAACCGATTCCGTGATTTCTGGAAACGCGAAAATGAGACGCGGAAACCGATCGCTGACTTTCAAAAACGCCTTCCCCGCGGCGCGGAAACCGATCAAAACTGAAAAACGCCTTCCCGCGGCGGGAAATGGGGAAAAATTCCGAAAAACGCCTTCCCGCGGCGGAAATGGAAAAATTTTCGAAAAACGGTTTCCCGCGGCGGGAAAGGGGAAAAATCGCTCGAAAAACGGTTTCGCGCGGCGGGAAGGCGGTAAAATTTGCTGGAGATCGGTTTCCCGCCACGGGAAATGGGGCTTTTGCCGAAAAACGCTTTCCCGCCGCGGGAAGAGCATTTTCAAGAAGCCGCCGCCCCCGCCGGGTGGAAGGATGAGGCCTCACAGGAGGCCCTCGTCCAACTCGCTGGCGGCCGCAGACGCCCTCGGCGTGCCAACGCCCACAGCCGCTCAAAAGCGCCTACTTTTGCCCGCGAGATGACACATATTACATTGATCACAGGTGGACAACGGTCCGGGAAAAAGCAGTTACGCAGGCGGGTGGCGCTATCGCTGTCCGCTCGTCCTGTTTATATGGCCACGGCGCGCGTGTGGGACGATGAGTTCCGCCGGCGTGGAGCGACATCAGGCCTCGCGCGGGCCACAGTGGACGAATATCGAAGAGGAGAAGGCGCTCAGTGGGCACGACGTCGCGGGGCGTGTCGTCGCTGTGGACTGCGTCACGCTTTTGGTGCACCAACTTCTTTTTCGACCTCGATTCCGACATGTCCGCTGCCCTGGCTGCCGCTCGCGAGGAGTTCGACCGGCTCACGGCACAAGACGCCACCTTCCTCTTCGTCACCAACTGAGATCGGCCTTTGGCGGCGTGTCAGAAAACAAGATCCAACGCCGCTTCACCGATCTGCAAGGCTGGATGAACCAATACATCGCCGAGCGGGCCGACGAGGTTGTCCTCATGGTCAGCGGCATCCCCGTGAAGGTGAAATAATCCCCGACACTACACATTTATATATATGCATCCTTTCGACATCCGAAAGCCGGACGACGCGATCCGCCCGGCGCTGCAACAAAAGATTGACAACCTGACCAAGCCCAAGGGAGCGCTTAGGGCGGCTCGAGGAGCTGGCCCTGCAAGCGGGCCTCGTGCAGCAAACCCTCAGCCCCTCGCTCAGCCATCCGCACAACCTCATTTTCGCTGCCGACCACGGCATTACGGCCGAGGGCGTCAGCTTCGTCGCGCCGAAGTGACGTGGCAGCAGTGCATCCACTTCGCCACCTCGACCGGAGGCGGCGTCAATTATCTCTGCCGCCAACACGGCTCTCACGCTCCGCATCATCGACGTCGGCGTGGACTATGATTTCCCGTCCCGAACTCCCCATCATCCCCCGGAAGGTGCCGCGGCACACGCAACTTCCTCCACGAGCCCGCCATGACGACCGACGAACTGGACGCTTGTATAGCGCATGGCGCCGAAGCCGTTCACGCACTGTCCACGAGGCGGGTTGCAACGTCGTTAGCTTTAGGCGAGATGGGCATCGGCAACACCTCTGCGTCGTCGATATGGATGGCCTGCCTCGCGGACATCCCCTGGAGCGCTGCGTGGGCGCCGGATCGGGTCTCTCGGACGAGGGCGTGCGCGCAAGCTCAGTGTCCTCAGCCGCGCTTTGGACCATTATACCTGCGATCGGTCGGATCCACTGAGCGTCATGCGCCATTTTGGTGGCTACGGATGGTGGCCGCCGTCGGGGCGATCCCTGCAAGCGGCCGAACTGGTATGCTCATCCTTGTCGACGGATTCATCCTCACCAACCGCATGCTGGCCGCCCGGGCGCTCTGCCCAGGACGTGATGGCATACGCCATCTTCGGACACTGCGGCGGCGAGTCGGGCCATCAGCTCGTCCTTGACGCCCTCCATGCGCGTCCGCTGCTCAACCTCGGCATGCGGCTCGGCGAGGGTACCGGCGCCATCTGCGCCTATCCGATTGTCGACTCCGCCGTCCGCATGATCAACGAGATGGACACCTTCGAAGGCGGGCGCGTCACGAAGTATTTCAAGTAAGAACCTCCATACATATCCCTTGCGGTAAATCCGCACAACTCTTATAAATATGAAGAATCGAGATTTAGGATTACTCATCATCCGCCTCTCCGTAGGTCTGCTCATGCTGCCGCACGGGATCAGCAAAGCTGGCCAACGCCGAGGCTTTCGGCTACATCGTGTCGCTGCTCACGGAGCGCGGCCTGCCCACCGTCCTGGGCTACGGCGTCTACCTAGGCGAGATCCTCGCCCCACTCATGGTGGCCCTCGGCTACCGCACTCGCCTCGGCGCGCTCGCCATGGTCGGCACAGGGCTCTTTCGTGCTCTTCTTGGCCCTACGCCGACAGCCTCTTCAGCCTCACGCCCCACGGCGGTTGGGCGCCCGAGTTGCCCGGCCTTTTACCTCTTTGGCGCGCTGGGCCTCTTCTTCACCGGCGGTGGCAAGTTTGCCCTCTCCACACGCAGCCGGTGGGACTAAGAGTCTGTTTTGAATTTTATTGAGTGATTGTTTTAAGGTGCCGTTTGACGAATCTTCCTATTTCTATTTCGGCTTATTCAGGCCTATTTCCGCCCTTTGTCCCATCTTTTTCGTCACATAGCTCGCTATGCTCCTTAAAAAGATGAAACAAAATCCCCGGAAATATCCCCTGAATAACCTCCGAAATAAATTCCAAACAGCTTCTTACACCATCTCCCATGCAGTCGGAGAGTTGCCCATTGTTCGTTGTTCGTTTTTAGCTTTTAGATTATGATAGATGACATGTTTGCGGCGCTGACGTTTCTTCACGCGGCTGCCGTGGTGGCGGATACATCGCGTGCCCGCCGACAGTTTCAAGCGGCTCGTCGCCCTACTGGCCCCTTACCGGATGGATCACGGGCGGCGTGATGGCTGGCGTCTTTTGGCTGATCGCCACCGCCGACCTGCCCTTCATCTTCGGCCTCATCTGCGCCTTTAGCCGCGCGTCTGCTCCTCACCGGCGCCCCTGCACGAGGACGGTCTGGCTGACTTCATCGACGGCTTCGGCGGCGGTCGCACCCGTGAGCGCACGCTGGCCATTGTGAAAGACTCCCACATTGGTACTTATGGCGTGCTGAGTCTCATCGTCTACGTCGCTCTCTGGCTCTGCACGACCACGATCTTGGCTGACTACATGGAGGGGTACCTCTTCTTCATCCTCCTTTTGGGCGACATCTGGGCCAAAATGGTGCGCCTCGCAGGTGATCAACCTCCTGCCTTACGTGCGCCGTGAGGATGAGTGTAAGATCCGAGCCGTCTACGATCCCATGTCTACCGCCTCTCACCGCTGGGCTGCTTTTCGCCTTTGTGCCACTGATGGCCGGCTCAGCGTGGCTTTTCTGGGAAGGCTTCGAGTTCCTCATCGGCGGACTCTGGGTGCCGCTGCCACCCTCGGTTGGCACCATGCTGTTGCTCGTGTGGTACATGCGACATCGCCTCGGCGGTTACACGGGCGACTGTTGCGGCGCCACCTTCCTACTTTGCGAACTCTCTTTCCTTTTTCACGCTGAATATCGTATGGATGTTTTTTTCTGATCCGCCACACCTCCGTCGATGTCCCCGCTGGCACCTGCTACGGCCATACCGACGTAGCCCTCCGCCCGACTTTCCCTGAGGAGGCCGCCCGCGTCAAGCAACAGCTCGACGCCCTACACTTTGATGCAGTCTACACCAGTCCGCTCAGCCGTTGCACACGTCTGGCCGCCTATTGCGGCTATCCAGACGCCCTCCGCGACGATCGGCTGAAAGAGATGAATATGGGCGCGTGGGAAATGCAACTCTTTGACGCCATCACCGACCCCCGCATTCAGGAGTGGTACGACGACTACCTGCATGTGGCGCCCACCGGGGCGAATCCTACCCCGACATGCAGCGTCGCATCTCCGCCTTTCTCGACGAGCTGCGGGAGACGGGTCGCAGCCGAGTAGCCCTCTTTGCCCACGGCGGTGTGCTGATGTGCGCTCGTGTACACGCCGGCCAGCTTTCTCCCGCTGAGGCACTCCGCCAGCTCACACCCTTCGGCGGCATCGTCCGTATCACCCTGTAAACCCGTCGGAAATTCCCAACTAATGGGGACTCATGCCTTCTTTTTATCCATAGTATTAGGGATTGCCCTCGCCTCAGCCCGATCCTACTTTTTGCCCCGCAAATTTTTTTAATACAAGAAAAGAAATGGGAAAGACAGCCATCATTTACGGTTCGACCACGGGTACGACCGAAGACATCGCAGGCCGCATCGCCTCGAAATTGAATATCGCTCAAGGAGACATTTACGAGATCTCTAAAGTTACCGCCGACACCGTAGCCGGCTACGACACCCTGCTGCTGGGTAGCTCCACTTGGGGGTAGTGGCGACCTGCAGGACGACTGGTACGACGGCATTGAGACCCCTCAAGGGTGCCGACTTGGCCGGTAAGAAGATCGCCCTCTTTGGCTGCGGCGATTCATCCTCTTACTCTGACACCTTCTGCAGCGCACTGGGGAACGATCTACAACGACCTGAAGGATTCGGGCGCCACGTTCGTAGGCAGCGTAGATCCGTCGGACTACACCTTCGACGGCTCTGATGCCGTTGTTGACGGACAGTTCGTTGGTCTCCCGATCGACGAGGTGAACGAGTCGGACAAAACCGACGAGCGCATCAGCAACTGGGTAGCATCGCTTTTAATGAGATAGCGTCATGGTCGCCGAGACAGAAGCAGATGAGTGGGATCGGCCGAGATCAAAGTCTTGTACAATCACATCTATGAGTACAAGAAAAGGCGTTCGAAACCTGATCCTTTACACGTTGAACGAGCAATATGTGTCCCACGCCTGTGAGCGATTGGACAAGCAGCGTATCCCCTACCTCATTCAGCGCGCGGGAAAGAACAACATCAATATCTACTTCGGACAACCGGAATGCATCGAAACGATCCGAAGTTTCGTCTCCCGACCACTGAATACGCTTACGCCTGAAGAGGATTTCATCCTCGGCGCACTATTGGGATACAACATTTGCGAACAGTGCAAGCGCTTCTGCACGAAAGAAGAAGACCGCTTGCCGAGCTTAACGCTCCCAAAAGAGAGGTGTCTCCCCAAAAAGGAGGCACCTCCTTTTTTTCGTGAGTTCTCTACGTGAGTGAATCTCGTTTTCGGTTCTGTGGCAAGTTGTTTTTCGGTCCGCTGGCTCAAAAAGTCGGCTGGACAGTCGCTCGGTCCGCTGGCTCAAAAGTGCTGCTAGAAAAGTCGCTTTTTGAGGCAGCTGGCTCAAAAGCTGGCTGGCAACTCGATTGCCGAGAATACGAGAATAAGTGACACAGCGCAAACGCACGCTTTTATCCTCCTATCCGCTGGAGGCCGCTCTCAACGCAGGCTCCGCCTTTGCAGGTTGGCATAAATTCCGACCTTTGGCCCCGGTTGAAGAACCCATTAATCAAGTCAATATGAAAATAGAAAAGATTACCGCCCGCGAGGTATTGGACTCGCGTAGCAACCCTCACCGTTGAAGTGGATGTGAGATTAGAATCTGGATTTGTTGGACGTGCCAGTGTGCCCTTCGGGCGCCTCGACTGGTGAGCATGAAGCCCTTGAATTGCGCGATGGAGACAAGAAGCGCTATGGTGGCAAAAGGCGTGCTCAAGGCGGTGGAGAATGTCAACAATGTGATCGCTCCCGCCTTGATCGGCATGTCTGCACTCGAACAGCGTGCCATCGATCATAAAGATGCTCGCCCTCGACGGTACACCGACTAAGTCGAAGCTCGGTGCTAACGCCATCCTCGGCGTATCGTTGGCCGTAGCCAAAGGCCGCCGCCAACTATCTGGAGCTGCCCCTCTATCGCTACATCGGTGGCACGAACACTTATGTCATGCCGGTGCCGATGATGAACATCATCAACGGAGGCTCGCACAGTGATGCCCCGATCGCTTTCCAAGAGTTCATGATCCGTCCCGTGGGCGCTCCCTTCTTTCCGCGAAGGTTTGCGGATGGGCGCGGAGGTTTTCCATGCGCTGAAGAAAGTGCTGCATGATCGCGGACTGAGCACCGCCGTCGGTGACGAGGGAGGCTTTGCCCCCGCACTGAATGGCACCGAGGACGCCCTCGATTCGATTCTTGCCGCCATTAAAGCTGCTGGTTACGAACCGGGTAAGGACATCCGTATCGGTATGGACTGCGCCTCGTCAGAGTTTTACAAGGACGGCGTCTATGATTATACCAAGTTCGAGGGCGCCAAGGGCAAGAAGCGTACGGCAGACGAGCAAATCGCTTATCTCGAGGAGCTAATCAGCAAATATCCTATCGACTCGATCGAGGACGGTATGAGCGAGAACGACTGGGAGGGCTGGAAGAAGCTCACCGAGCGCATCGGTCACCGTTGCCAGCTGGTGGGCGACGACCTTTTCGTGACTAATGTCGAATTCCTTTCGAAAGGTATCGCGCAAGGTTGTGCCAACTCGATCTTGATCAAGGTTAACCAGATCGGATCGCTGAGTGAAACGCTTGATGCGATTGAAATGGCTCATCGCCATGGTTACCGACCGTTACAAGCCATCGCTCGGGCGAGACAGAGGACGCTACGATCGCTGACATTGCCGTGGCTACCAACGGTGGACAGATCAAAACCGGTTCGCTCAGCCGTAGCGACCGCATGGCCAAAGCACAATCAGCTGCTTCGTATCGAAGGAGTTGGGCGCACTGGCTGTATATGGCTACAAGCGCGTGAAGTGAGAATGGCTCCCGATCGGATTGTCGGTCGGAGCCGCTGTTATAGGTAATTCAGAGAGGTGTCCCCATAGGGATGGGGGCGCCTCTTTTTCGGGCGAAAGTGGGCGGTGATGCGTCGGGATCAGTGGGCGCGGCGACGAATCTCAGCGCAGATGATAGCCGTGGCCACGGCCACGTTGAGCGATTCAGCGCCGTAGCGGTCGGTGGGATAGCGGGGATACCGATTCGATGAGCGACGAGTGCCGCTACTTCGGAACGGATGCCACGTCCTTCGCTGCCCATTACGAGTAAGCCAGCCGTGAGGGGTGACGGTAGGGTCGTAGAGAGGCGTGCCGTCGGCAAAGGTGCCGTATATCATGGCCTCGGGTGGCTGCGGATAAAGGCGGGAGGTCTGTGTAGTGGATGTGGATGCGTGCCGTGGAGCCCATTGCGGATTGGATGGCCTTTGGGACCGAATGCGTCGGCCGTGTCAGGGGCTGCAAACGAGGTGCGTATAGCCTAACCAGTCGGCGGTGCGGATCACGGTGCCGAGGTTACCGGGATCTTGCACGCCGTCGAGGGCAATCACCCACTCCTGAGTGGGATCGGCGCCACGGAGATCGTCTTCACGGCGGTGGAAGATGGCAATCACCTCGGGCGGTGACTTTAATAGGCTGGCACGATGCAGTTCGTCGCGATCGGCCTCGATTCGTTCGCCGTCGGACAGCTGATCGGCGTGCGCATCGAACCATTCCGGGCGTGCAGCTATCCATTCGCAGGCAAAAGTGCCCATGAGATCGATTACGGTTTTGGTTCCCTCGGCCACGAAAGCCTGTTGCTCGTCGCGGTGTTTCTTCAACTCCAGCGCGTGCACCTGTTTGATCTTCGCTTTACTCAACATCTTTTCGGTTTTGTTGCCATTTATACGGGCAAAAAGTAGTCTGTGCGTGGGGATGGAGGCCCTTCCGCACGCGATTACTCCCCCGAAAGTTCAGAAGCTGCTTCTATTTTTTTGTCCGCGATTTCGGTCTAACTGGTGGGGCAACCGCTTCTCGGTTAGTAACAAGGGAAGTCGGTGAAAGGCCGGCGCTGTACCCGCAGCCGTATGTTCTGTATCCTATGGCCATCTACACACTTGCCACTGGCTCGCATGAGCTGGGAAGGCTGCCCACGAAAAAGGAGGAACGAGCCGGAAGACCTGCCGACGTCAAATTTCAATCTCCCTCACGGTCTCGGGTGAAGACGAGGGCTCAGATATGTATTCAAATGTCTATCGGATCTATCTACATACGTAAGACTACGACACTCATGCTCTGCGCATGGGCCTCCATTGTCGTGGTTACGGCTCAGGAGCGCGATACAACCTCAGAACGTCGCATCGATGAGGTTACCGTCACCGCTACACCTACGCCACGGCGACTGACAGCCACTATCCCCGTACAAGTAGTCACGGGCGAGGCTATTCGTACCCTTGGATTGCAAAATATGGCCGATGCCGTACGCCGTTTTGCAGGAACCACCGTCCGTGACTACGGCGGAATTGGCGGCATGAAAACAGTCTCCGTGCGTAGCCTCGGCGCCCATCACACGGCGATCAGTTACGACCAAGTGGCAATGAGCAACACGCAGGCCGGACAGATAGATATCGGTCGTTTATCCCTCGATAACGTGGCCATGCTCACCCTCTCAGTCGGTCAGAGGAGGATCTGCTGCAATCCGCCCGCATGTCAGCGTCAGCAGCTGTGCTCAGCATCCGCACCGAGGCACCTCAATTCACATCCAAAGCGCCGCCACAGTCTGCAAGCCCACATCCGAGCTGGATCTTTTGGCTTCGTCAACCCTTACCTGCGACTTGCCACTCGATGGAATGCCCATACCGCGCTCTCGGTCGACGCTAATCTGCTCCGAGCTGATGGCGTCTATCCGTTTACGTTAGTCAATGGCTCTGAGCGTACCCGAGAAAAACGATATAACTCAGACATTCGCTCTTGGCACTCCGAAGCCAACCTCTATCGCACCATGGACCGCAGTGAGCTTCGCGCCAAAGTCTACGCTTTCCGATCCGAACGTGGATTGCCTGGTAGCGTCGTCCTCTATCGCACAGGAAATAGTGAACGATTGTGGGATGAAAACTTTCTTTGCCCAAGCTAATTATCGATGGAAGGCCAACGATCGATGGACCGTGCAGGCGCAAGGTAAATACAACTACTCCTGGAATAAATATGAGGACACCGATCCGAAATATGAAGGCGGCCGCCAGACGGATCTCAACACCCAACATGAATATTATGCCTCTCTCGCCGCAATGGGCCAGATTACGGACCGATTCAAGCTCTCGCTGGCCCAAGATGGCGCCATCAATACGCTGGACAATAACGTAAACGACAATCCCTGCGCCCATCCGATTCACTTCCCTCACGGCCCTGCGTGCGCGGTACCGACTCGGACGTGTTACCATGGTCGGAACGGCCCTGGCTACGCTGATCACGGAGCGTGTCAAGCGTGGCGATCGCCCCGCCGACCGAAGTCAATTCACACCCTCTTTCTCCCTGACCTACCGACCCCTATCGGATCTTGACCTCAACCTCCGCGCGCTCTACAAGAAGACCTTCCGCGTGCCTACGTTCAACGATCTGTACTACCTCCGCATAGGTAACACCGGATTGAGGCCCGAACTGGCCGACGAATACAACATCGGCCTCACATGGACTGCCGCGCCCGCTCGCCTGATCGACCAAATCACGCTTACATGGGATGGATATTACAATGAAGTGCGTGACAAGATCGTGGCTTTCCCCTCCACCTACGTGTGGCGGATGGTCAACTTCGGACGGGTACGCATCTTCGGCTTTGACGTCGCTCTCACGGCCGGTGTACCCTTACCCACAGCGTGCGCGTCGATCTTCAGGCCAATTACACCTATCAGCGCGCCACGGATGTGACTTCGCCCGAGGCAAAGAACTACCGCGACCAGATTCCCTACACTCCCCTCCATTCGGGGAGTGGCTCCGCGGCCCTGCGCACGCCTTGGATCGATGCGGCTTATACCGTCGTGGCCGTGGGCGATCGTTACTACATGAGCCAAAACCTACCTGAAAATCGCGTCAACGGTTACGCCGAACATACGATTGCTCTCTCGCGTACGTTTCATATACATCACCCCGGTGGATGTCGCATCCGCGTGCAGGCGGAGTGTGTCAATTGGATGGATGCACAATACGACATCATCAAATACTACCCCATGCCCGGTCGGAGCCTCCGCGCCACCGTGGCGGTCACACTCTAAACATTTTGAAGTACTAACCCCCAATAAAAACAAGACAGAAATGAAAATCAAACAATCTCTTTTTCAGTGTATGGTGCATGCTTGCCATCGCGTTGGCATTCACCGCGTGTAGCAAAGACGACGATCCGAAGCCCAATGATGACGGCACCAAACTCACGTTGCCCGCTTCTCGCGTCTTTATTCTTAACGAAGGCTCGTTTGAAAAGAACAATGCCGGCATTACCTTCTATGCCCCGAACAAGGATGGCAGCTTCATCGCTGATGTATATAGGATGCAGAACGAGAAGGGCCTGGGTGATACAGGGCAGGGATATGATTATCCACGGCGATTACATCTATGTAACCGTCTACAACTCGGGTCTGCTGCTCAAGCTCAATACTGCTGGCGTGGAGCAGAAGCGACTTGCCTTCAATAAGGAGGATGGATTGCCGAGACACCTCTTCGCCCTCGACGGGAAGCTCTATGTCACCCTCTACAGTGGCAAGGTGGCCAAGGTGGACGCAGAAACATTGACCATTGAGGGCTATGCCAACGTGGGTGCTAACCCTGAAGGCATTGCTTATGCCAACGGCTATCTCTGCGTAGCCAACTCTGGGAGGGGAAAAGGCACCACCGTGACCATTATTGACGCTAATTCCATGCTTGTAACGAACAACATCACCGTGGCACAGAACCCTGAGAAGGTGCTTGTCTCCGAAGGCAAATTCTTTGTGCAGGGATACGGAAGTAGTAGTCCCTTCAACTACACCTATCCTGTGCAGTACGTCGATATTTCTACGGGTGCCGTCAAGACCATAGCCAAGGCTACCAACTTTTTGTGAGTATCGCGGCACGATTTATATGGTTTACAGTGACACGGATTGGAAGACTTACAAGACGACTCAACACCTTCTCCAGCTATGATGTCCGCACTGGCACGTTGAACAGCAGTAACTTCTTGAACAATATGCCCGACGCGCTCGGCTCAACGAGTGTCTACATGATGGAAGTGAACCCCAACAACGGAGATATCTACATCGGAACGTCTGATTATAAGACCAACGGCGACATCTACCGCTTCGATCGTAATGGTAAGCTCATCGAAAAGTTCAGCTCCGGAGGTATTAACCCGAACAACGCCGTCTTTTTTTCAATTGATGTCCCTTCCCTCTTGGGGATAAGCCGCTTCTTGTCCCCAAGAGTTACATAAAAACCTGTGGTACGCACTTTCTTCTGCCTATTTGCATGGTTCATGCTCTGCCTCACGTTCAGCTGTAACGTGGGGCAGCGCTCTTCATGCCCTCAGGCTTCCGACGCCGGCGCGTCAGTGGACTCCCTGCGCTATGCAAGGGATCTCACCATCACGCGCCACACTGATTTTACCGTAGTAGAGCTGCGCGATCCTTGGAACGAGGGTCGGTTGTTGCATCGTTACCTGCTCGTGCCGCGTTCCGCAGCTGCGTTGCCTGAAAGGAATGCCTGAGGGCACCGTGGTACGCACTCCCCTCCGCCGTATGGTGGTCTATACGTCCGTCCATTGCGCCCTTCTCAACGAATTAGGGGCCTCCGACGGCATCGCGGGCGTATGCGAGGCCCAATATGTGCACGTCGAGCCCGTGCTCAACGGATTGCGCAACGGTACAGTGGCCGACTTGGGCGAGGCTACCTCACCCGACATCGAGGGGATGATCCGCATTGGCGCGGACGCCATCCTCGCCTCGCCATTTCAGAACGCCGGCTATGGGCCAGCCGAAAAAAATTGGTCTTCCGATCATCGAATGTGCCGACTATATGGAGTCCGACCCGTTAGGAAGGGCCGAATGGATCCGTTTCCTCGGACTCCTGACCGATAGAGAGGCCACGGCCGACAGCCTTTTCCGCTCCACCGAAGCAGCATACCTCCGCGTGCGCGCGCTGACGGACACTATTTCGAAGCGTCCCACGCTTTTTGGTGGGGAAGAAATACGGTTCCGCCTGGCATGTGCCTAACGGGGCGAGTTACATGGCTCGCATGTACCAAGATGCGGGTGCGGACTATGTTTTTTCGTGATCTGCCCGGCTCGGGAAGCACTCCGCTGACGTTTGAGGCCGTTATCGACCGTGCGCAACATGCTGATTTATGGCTTATTCAGTATAATGCCGATGTGAATATGACCTACGCGTCGCTCCGAGCCGAATACACACCTTATGCGAGCTTCGACGCCTTCGCAGGTAGACATATCTACGGCTGCAACACCCACAATTCGCACTATTACGAAGAGATCCCCTCCATCCAGACCGTCTCCTGAGCGATCTCATCGCCATCATCCACCCCAGACTCCTGCCCGGCCATAAGCTCCACTACTTCGCGCCCTTAGAGAGTGAAAAACGCGCCCGATGCCTCTGCCGAGGCAGGGGAAGTTTGCCTGATACATGACACGATTTCCGACTCCATCTATCGTGTACCCGGCCAATCAGCCCGGTGCCCCTGGCACCTTGATTTTCTGCTTCTTTTCTTGCATCAAGGCAAGAAAAGGCCCTCTGATCGAGGGCGGGAAGTTGGCCGGGTACACTAAGGCCATCAGAAAGTCCCAGAAATTGGCCGGCAGCCTCTGCCGAGGCAGGGAAGTTTACCTGATACATGACACGATTTCCGACTCCATCATCATGTACCCGGCCAACTTCCCGGCCTCGGCAGAGGCCTTGATTTCTTTTGCCTCCTTTTCTTGCATCAAGGCAAGAAAAGAAGAGTAGGAGTAGAGCAAAGCGCCGCCTCTGACAACAGAAACATTCATCCATTCCCGAAAATAGATCATCCCTCAAAATGAAGGACGCATGGAAGCCCTTCGTTTTTGAGGGATTTTTATTCGTAGCAGCATACGCTTCCCATTCCGAGATGCGTTTTTAGATCACATTAAGGAATCGCCTGAAAAAAATGCAAGCGATTCAAAACGTCCATCTAAGATGGAAGTGCAAAACGCGCCGCGTTTCGGTATTCCACCTAAGATGGAAGTGCAAAACGCGCCGCGTTTCGGTGTTCCACCTAAGATGGAAGTGCAAAAACGCGCCGCGTTTCAGTGTTCCACCTAAGATGGAAAGTACAAAACGCGTCGCGTTTCAGTGTTTCACCTAAGATGGAAGTGCAAAAACGCGCCGCGTTTCGGTGTTCCCACCTAAGATGGAAGTACAAAAACGCGCCGCGTTTGGGTGTTCCCCTATCTAGGGAGGAAGTGCATACGTCCCGCGTTTAGGGTACCACTAAGAGGGTGAAAAAACGCGCCTTCGATGATCAAATGTGCTAAGATGATTTTCAGCACAAAAGGGCGCGTTTTGTGGGCGTATGCGCACCCTACGATGGAAGTGAAAAACGCGCACGTTTCGGTGTTCCACCTAAGATGGAAGTGCAGAAACGCGCCGAATTTGGATGTCTCATGTAGGGGCGTACTGCATACGCTCCCACATATACCCCCGATTAGGGGTAAAAGAAAAGACCTTCGATGATCAAATGTGTAAGATGATTTTTCGGTCCCAGAAGAGCCGTTGTCCGATGGGGGCGTATGCAATACGCCCCTACCTGAGAATATGAATACGCGCTACGTTTTCAGTGTTGCTCACTAGGTGCGAAGTGCCCAAATGCGCCGCGTTTAGATACTGCTATTAGGGTAGAAGTGCAAAACGCGCCGCGTTTCGATGATCAAACTATGTAGGGAAGATTTTTGCAAAAAGCGCCCGTTTAGTGTTGCATAGGTAGGAGTGCAAATACGCGCCCTACTTGAGGAGATGCTACTAGGTAGGACGCGTTTTGGATGTCCCTCAGTGTAGGGGACGTATCCCAAATGATCGTCCCGTCCTATATTCCTCATGAGAGTAAAAGGAGGAAAGATCCATGTCGATGACTGCCAAATGTCGTCCCTGATAGATGAGGTGGATATTTTTCGGACCCGAAGGAAAACTGTCTTCGGTAGAGGCGCCGGCAATTGTCCGGGTACCTCGAAAAATATCGACTCCCCTCATGAGACGAAACGCCGCGTTTGCGGCATGTCTCCACCGGATACCCCCAAAACGAAACAGCCCGACACGTTTACACATGCCGGGCTGCACAGTCATTCGGACGGGCGGGCCGTCCACAGTCAGAAATAGTTATGAAAAAAAGAGCGTGTTTAATCTTCTCTCTGAGAGGGAGTTCCTAAAGGGGTGAGGCTTGCCTCACGCAACGGATGTACGTGAGACAAAGTCGCCTTTATTCGGGGTTCTTGGAGTGATAGTAGTCTACCTTCTCTGCATTTTTTTGGTGTGGTTCATCCACAATTGACGGACATTCTCGCGCTCGAGGAGGCCATTCATGATCTGAGTCTCGTCTGAGCAGTCGTAGCCCATGGTCTTGAAGTACATTTTTCCAGCTCGTGTCTTCCACTTCGCCCTCTTCATTGGGCTGGAATGGGGTCTTGGCGACGTCGTTGCCAGCCATATCGTTGTGGGCGTGGTCACCGGAGATGGACATGAGGGTGTGCAATAGACGCGGCCCTTGCTGATGCCTGCTTTGACCATTCTCTCGCGAACGAAGGTCTTGAAGTTGTCCTTCATGTCGACTGTACCGACGTAGTAGTTCTTGTTGATCTTCTGGAGCGCCTCTTCCAGCTGCGTGTAACGGATGTTCGCCTTGTAGATGTCGTATGAATCGGGGTTACCATGGCCCATGAAGGCTACGACGCCCTTGCTTAGCAAAGGTTGGCGTAGTTGCATCGAGCGCTTTGGCGAGTGCTGCGACGTCTTTATCGGCGTCGGCCATGAGGGAAGGCCTAAACGGAGGGTGACCTTCTTCAAATAGGCGTCGTCGAGGTCTCCCAGACTGTTGTTAGCGAAATCCTTCATGTAGTTGATCACTCGGCCGTACTCTTCGCCCGGAATCACTTGCAGAGACTGGACAATAATCTCGCTGTACTGCACGCGTCCGAAGGCTTCGAGCCAAAAAGTTGGGTGAGTAGTAGTGACGCACCTCGGCTTTGGCCTCTCCCTCGTCCTTGGCGTGCTCGCCCGCGGCGGCGCGGTTGATACAAATGGCGGAGGAGAAGGAAAGGAAGACGTCGTAGTCGGGGAATGCCTTCTTGTACTCGGCTACGGTGTTGTCGAAGGCCAGAAAGGCGCGCTGCCATGTGGATCCAAAGGCCACGAGCAGGATCACTTTGTCGTGTTTCTTACCCGTCTTGACGGTGTTGTCTACCGATTGTTGGTAGCGCTCTACGTTCGTGATGGGTTCTTCACTCTTGTCGCAGGAGTTTAGACCTACGGCGAGGACGATGGCCATTGCAGCCAAGATCCATGTCTTAATTCTCTTCATAATCGTTACTATTTAGGTTGGTAATCGTTTCTTTTTCGTGCTTCACCTTCTTGCCTTTAGCAAAGCGTACGGTGAGCGAGGCGTAAACGGTACGCCCAGGCGTCATGGTGCCCAAATGGAGGCCGTGCGGGTACGGTCGCAATAATTGAATAGGTTGTCCACGCCAGCTTCGAGACGGTAAGTCATGTGGCGTGCGCGTCCGAGGTCGTGGGTGGTAGAAAGACGCCAGATTTGAAAGCCTTTCCCGTCGCCGTTGATCTGATAATATCGCTTGGATGAGGCTTGCCCGTAAAGTCCGGCGGTAAAATGATAGGCGGGAGAGAAATCGTGGGTCCAGGTGACGAACGCATTGGCCTTGTGGTGGGCTGTGCCGTCGATGATGACGGATTTCATGCGGTCGTGAGTGGCGTCGTAGAGATTGGCGTCGGTATTGAGGGTAGCTGTATCCGGCGCCGATGGTAAAAGGCGCGGACTGCATATCGGAGACTCACGTCTACGCCGTACGTTTTTGGCGCTTTCGAGGTTCTTGTACTGGCGCACTTTGACGGGGTCGTACCTCGCCACCAGGTCGCCAGGGGCTTGCGAGTGGGGATGGTGACTAAGGTGATCATCTGGTCCAGTCGGTTGAAGTATCCGGTGACTGACAGGGAGAGGCCACGGCTTCCCAGATACTCGGCACCGAGAGAAAAGTAGTCCGAGGTCTGCGGACGGAGGTCGGTGTTACCTAAATAGAGGTGGGTGCCAGCCATCTCGCGGATGTAGCGGTAAAAAGCTCCTTGGGAGTGGGCGTTTTGAATCCGCGACTCCATACCGCGCGCAGGCGGTAGTCTCGAGGCTGAGCATGGCAGCAATTTTCGGTGTGAGCTTGAACCGCCCGAAGCGGGCGTTACGATCTACGCGTAGACCCGCCGTGATTTGCAGCGGATCGAGTAGTCCGAACTCATCTTGTACGAAAACGGCCGCGGTTTGGTCTGACGCCTTACCGTCAATGACGCGCATCGGCGCCTTGAGCCAGTCGTAGCGCCATTCAAGGCCCGCACTAAGCGTGTTTTTCGAAGGGTAAGCGGAAGACACCCTTCAGCGCGGCCAAAGGTGCGCTGCTGATCGCTCTGAAGATCCGTCTGCCCGGGGAAATAAGGGTAGTACGGCGTATATCGACCATTGATATAGCCATCGATGAGGGTGGTGTCAGTGAAATTATAGTAGTAAGCGTGGCGATCCCAGCTCACGTCAAGCGTAAGGAAGTCCGTTCGGTTCAGTTTCCACTTGCCCCCGACGGCTGCGGAGGCGTTGCTGTACTGAAGATCGTAGGTCTTCACGTCTACGGCAGCGTACCGTCCGCTGGGGCGGTAGATGCGTTTGCCATAGATGCTCCCGGCGGCGTAGAGTTCGAGGTCGCGCGTCGGAGAGAAGCCGAGTCGCTCGGACAGTTGCCAGTTCGTGTTCCGGTTGACTGTCTTATTGCGGGAGTCGGTGATGAGGAATTCCGTTTGGTTAGGGTCTTCGACAGACGTGTTCTGCCATCCATCGGAGTGCTGAAGCTGAAAGTTGGTCCAGCTGCTGAACTTACCGAAGCGAAGGCCCACGCCATTGTGCTGGCGGACATCTCCATAGGATCCGAAGCGCGAAGTGTTTTTCGATGAGCACCCCTTCATCGTGCTTCTTGGTGATGATGTTGATCACGCCGGCCATTGCATCGCTCCCATAGAGCGCGGACGAGGCGCCGCGGACGATCTCCACCCGCTCGATGTTGTTCGGATCGATGAGCGAGAGCTCATTTTGCCCGCCGACATCGCCGTGAATACGTTTTCCGTCGATCAGGATCAGGATGTAGTTATTGCCCAAGCCATTCATCTGGATATGGCTGCCCATGTCGTCCTCTCCGAAGGCGAAGGAGGCCGTCAATCCCGATAAGATGTCCTCGATGCTCCGTCCGGCGAAGTTCTTGAGCGCTCGACCCTGAGATAATCTCCGTCTGTACGGGTACACTCTTCAATGTATGCTCCGTGCCTGTCGCGGTGACGACTACCTCATCGAGCGCAATGTTCTTCATCGCCTCGTTAGGGCGCCTCATCGTCGAATCTTGCGCCGAAACGGCCTGCGCTAGCCCAAAGCAAGGCGGTGGCAAGGGACCATCCGTCCGGCGACTTTGCAGCGTGGTGCCGATGTGATGTGATGCAAGTATCTCCGTTTCATCCTCTAAACTTGATGGATAGGCTTACGTAGACCGAGCGGCCGGGTGTCAGCGTGGCGTAGTTGAAATTGTAGGGCCTGTCGTCGGTGTAATTGAAGAGGTTTTCGATGCCCACGCCCGGTTCGAGGATCACAGAACGGAGGGAGAACGTGTGGCGGGTGTTGAGATCCCAAACTTGGTAGGCGGGAGCGTAACCGTAGGTCTTGGAGAAGCGTTCGCTGTTGATGCGACCGTTCAGGTAGACGTTCATCGTGTATCCGCCCCATGTGCGTGTCCATTGCGCGTTGACGTTGGCGGCATTCCGGAGACTCTTGTCGATGGGTCGGCCCGTTTCATCGTCTTTCGTGTCGAGGTGCGTGTATCCCGCGCCGATGCGGAAGCCTGCTCCGAGGTAGGCCTGGGCGGCCACGTTGATGCCGCGCACTTCCGCCTTGTAGACGTTGTCGCGCTGGCGCACTTCCTCGTGTCCGTACTTCTGTTTGGCCTCCTCACCCGTGGCGATGGTGCGGTAATCGATCATATCACGGATGCGATTGTAGAAGAGGTTCGTGCTCACCGTGAAGCGACTGTGAGCGTACTCGGCATTGAGGGAGAAATAGTCGCTCTTCTCGGGTTTGAGGTTGAGGTTGCCGATCGTGATGCGGTCGACTGACTTGGTCGTCTCGGGAGGCGTACAGTTCCGAGAGTGTGGGAGCGCGAAATCCAGCGGCGTAGGAGGCTCGGAGGTTCAGACCTCCCTGGCCATACATGAGGGCGACGTTCGGCGTGGCGTAGCTCTTGAAAAATTCGTGGTAGAGGTAACGCACCCCGGCTAAGGCTCGCAGTTGGCGCGTGATTGTGATCTCATCTTGTGCGAAGATGGCCGCGGTGTAGGCCGTTTTGTGGCTGATGTTCTCGTGGGACTGCTGAGCATGTCGGCCAAGTACTCCACCCCGACAGATACCTTATTCCGTTCGCCCAGGTTGAAGATCCCCTTCACGTTGGCCTGCTGATTGCGTGTGCGTTTGCGCACCAACTCGTCGCCTGGTTGGGTTTTGTACGTCTTGCTTGCGTTGAGGAAGTTGTAGCGAGACGAAAAAAAGTCGGCCTGATAGTCCGCCGTGATGTAGGCATCGGGCGAGAGGAGGTAGTTGACGCCTGCGCCCCAGGAATAAGTGCGGTGCTGGAGGTCGTAATCGTACGCTGCAGCGGGCCGACGCGTGATGTTGCGAAGTAGCCGCCTCGCAGCTGGAAGGAGAGGCGGTCGGTGGCGTCGTAGGTGAATCGTTGGTTGACGTTGTCGGAGTGGAAGCCGGCGGAGGCTACCTTCTGCGTCTCCACAAGGCTATCCTTCTTGTTTCGCCTCGTACGGACTGAGTTGCCAGCTCTCGGCTTTAGCTGCGGCGATAGGAGGTGTAGGGAGCCGAATCGGCCCGTGTTGACGTCGGCCGCGAGCGACTGGGTGAAGCGCCCGTGCGACGTGTAACGCGTGTCGGAGAGAGGTTGACGGCATGCTTTGACGTCGTTCGTGATGATGTTCACCACGCCGCCGACAGCGTTCGTGCCGTAGAGCGCTGAGGAGGCGCCGCTGAGGATCTCAATGCGCTTGATACGCGAGACGTCGATGCGTTCGTAGGTGTTGTCGCCACCCATCCGGCGACCGTTTTCGAGGAAGACGAAGTATTTCTCCGGCAGCCCGTTCAGGCTGAGCGTCGTGCCCATACCGTTGGTCATGTTTCGAGAAGGAGGGGTCCAGGTTTTTGCAGGGCTTCGTCGAGGGTTGAGATGCCGGCGTTGCTCAGTTCGCGCGACGTGATCACGTTCACGGGCACGGGGCTATTCTTCATCAGGTGATGCGTTCCGGTGCCCGTCACCACCACCTGTCCGAGCTGCACCATACCTCGCGCATGCGGATCACGACGCCCGTTTTCGCCGCTCCGCACCTCACGCGCTTCGGTCGTATAGTTCAGGTGCGACACGTTCAGCGTGTGCGTGCCCTCGGGCAGGTTGCTGATCGTAAACTCGCCGCGCGTATTGGTCACGTCGCCCGTCAGACTGTGGTCCACGCGGATGTTGGCGCCCACCACGGGCTCGTTCGTGTCGGCATTAATCACTCGTCCACTCACGCCCGTTTGTGCGCTGAGCGTCATCACCCCGCACAGCCATGCGAGGAGCATTCCCTATGTACTTTTTTTCTTCATATGTGACTATTGAATATATCCATCGTCAGTCCTCCGCCGCCCTGGCCCCGGGGCGTGCGACATCAAGCTGTGTCCTGGCAGGGTTTCCTGACTTCCCCTAAAGAACCGAGGGCCTTCCCATCGCGTGTCTGTGCACGCCGACAGTGGCATTGCGGATGGCTCTTCTTTTTGCTTTGAACGAGGGGGTTACAGTAGCGGGCACTGTTCCGGACTCTCACCGGATTCCCTTTTCATGCAACGCGGCGGACGCCGATCGCTGCATCACCAAAACGCGGGCAAAATTAGTCGCTGTTTTATAATTCCCATACCGCACCCTCACATCGATTCGCGTTTACGGTCGGCCCCCGTCCGTCGGCTGGTCTTTGATCTGGAAATATTAGTAGGGCAGATTGTGTTTTTATCAGATCGCATGAAATACAGTGCGAATCCAATTTGTTTGATACAAAAATGCCCTGCAATCCGAAGCAATACAAAATGGATTCACGTCAGATTGCACACCATACGGAGTGAAATTAAAATCTGTTTTCATACAGAGATGCTATGCAATCCGATGTAAAAACAAAAATTGATTCATATCAGATTGCACGCCATACGAAGCAAATCAAATTTAGTTTTCACGAGATACCGTACAATCCGAAGCAAAACAAAATTGATTTACGTCAGATTGCACGACATATGAAGTAAATCAATTTTGATTCAGTTCAGATGTCGTGCAATCCGATGCAATACAAAAATTGATTTCGCTTCAGATTGCACGCCATACGGAGTCGAATCAAAATTACTTCAATGAATAGGTTGTGGATAATAAGGGGAGAGGAAATGGTATGAGATGAGATTGACTTTGCCATCTGACCCTATCCAGCATGGCGGCAGATCGCAGTTTGCCATCAGGGGCAGCGCGCGGAGATTTTCCGACGGATGTAGCCCGTAGTTGGGAGCGCGCGGGGTGTCGTTTACTCAATGGGATTCTGTGTCTGAAAACGCACCCGCAGAAAATCCGTTCTTCGCAGGTGATTTCCCTGTGTGAAAACGTTAGGAATGGGGTGTAAACATACCTATTTCTGTTAAAAATGAGCTGAAAACAGGGTTGAAAGCATGTTCTACAACATGTTTTTCGGGGAGTAGCTCTATCTTTGCGGCGGTTATTCAATGAAGGAGTTTATGAGAATGATTGCAGATAAGCAGTGCTTACGTGAATTGGCCATGCTGCAATATCAGGCAGAAAGGTACCGTCTGGCAGGCAATGGCTTTTATGATCCCAGCACCTGTATTCGCGGATCCGCAAAATACAGGAACAGCTGACCAACAGTGACAAAAATTGAGAAGACATAGCCCTGATGAAACATGCGGGGTATAAGTGATTGTAAAAGTGGTTATCGAGAAGCAGCGGAGGGAGTAATCCTTTCCGCTGCTGTCATTTTACGGGGTTTGCGTCTCGCTTAGTTCAGACGCAAAACCCCGCGTTTTTTCTGGGGTGTCTATCGGGAGAAGTGTCGGGGCGTGATCAGAACTCGGAGGTGAAGTGGAAACGCACGTCGGGGAAAGTCCTGCTGCGCCATGGTGAGGACGTAGGCGGAGTCGGCCAGGTAGACGTCGCGCCCTCGTGATCGGAGGCCATGTATTGGGCTTTGCGGCGCATGAAGCTGTCGAGCGCAGCCTTGTCGTCGCCTCGATCCAGCAGGCTTTGTAGAGGGGAGCGGATCCCAGCGACACTGCGCGCCGTACTCGTGCAGCAGGCGGTACTGGATGACCTCGAACTGCAATTGCCCAACGGCGCCGATGATCTTGCGACCGTTGAAGCGATTGGTGAAGAGCTGCGCTACGCCCTCGTCCATCAGCTGATCGATGCCTTTGTTCAGCTGCTTGGCGCGCATCGGGTCGGCGTTTTCGATGTACTTGAAAAGCTCGGGCGAGAAGCGTGGGAGGCCTTTGAAGTGGAGTAGCTCACCTTCGGTCAGGCTGTCGCCGATCTTGAAGTTGCCCGTGTCCGGTAGGCCGACGATGTCGCCGGCGAAGGCTTCGTCGACGACCTCTTTTCTTCTGGGCCATGAAGGCCGTGGGACTGCTGAAGCGCATCATCTTGTCGAGGCGGACGTGGCGATAGTTGGCGTTGCGTTCGAAGCGGCCGGAGCAGACCTTGACGAAGGCAATGCAGCTGCGGTGATTGGGGTCCATGTTCGCGTGAATCTTGAAGACGAAGCCGGTGAACGTAGGCTCTTCCGGCTGGACGAGTCGCTCGACGGTCTGTACGGGTTGGGGCGGCGGGGCGATGCGAACGAAGCAGTTGAGCAGCTCGCGGACGCCAAAGTTGTTCAGCGCGGAGCCGAAGAAGACCGGGGCGACGTCGCCACTGAGGTAGGTCTGGACGTCGAGCGGGGGATAGACGCCCTCGATCAGCTCGATGTCTTCGCGGAGCTGCGCGGCGGACGATTCGCCAATGCGGCGCTCGAGGTCGGGGTCGGTGAGGTCGCTGAAGGCCACGCCTCCGTGACCACCTGCTTGTCGGGGCGGTAGAGATCGAGCTTGCGCTCGTAGAGGTTGTAGACGCCCTGAAGCGGTCGCCCATTTCGATGGGCCAGCTCAAGGGAGCGGACGGTGATTTGAAGCTCACTCTCGATCTCGTCGAGGAGGTCGAAGGGGGCTTTGCCTTCACGGTCGAGCTTGTTGACGAAGACGATGACGGGCGTCTTGCGCATGCGGCAGACTTCCATCAGTTTGCGGGTCTGTGTCTCGACACCTTTGGCGGCGTCAATGACGATGATGACGCTATCGACGGCGGTGAGGGTGCGATAAGTGTCTTCGGCGAAGTCTTGGTGGCCGGGGGTGTCGAGGATGTTGATCTTGTAGCCTTCATAATCGAAGGCCATGGCGGAGGTGGCGACGGAGATGCCGCGCTGCTTCTCGATCTCCATCCAGTCGGAGGTGGCGGTGCGGCGGATCTTGTTCGACTTCACGGCGCCGGCTACGTGGATGGCGCCGCCGAAGAGGAGGAGCTTCTCGGTGAGGGTGGTCTTACCGGCGTCGGGGTGGCTGATGATGGCGAAGGTGCGGCGGCGGCGGATTTCGTCTTGGAGGGTCATAAGGGGAGGGGGGAGTTTGAAGTAGTCAGATGAAGTGAGTAGTAGTTAGAGGGAGGCGGCGTCCATGAAATGATGGAGGCAGCGGTCGAGGCTGTCTTGCCAGCGGGGATGGACAGGCCGTAGACGGTGCGGATTCGGGTCTTGTCGAGGACACTGTAGGCGGGGCGCGCGGCGGCGTGGGATAGTCCGCCGTGGGGATGGGGAGGACGGTGCACGCGGGGTGGGCGACGCGGAGGATGTGGCAGGCGAAGTCGTACCAGCTGCAGGTGCCCTCGTTGGTGTAATGATAGACGCCGGGATGGAAGGTGGGGGCGGTGAGGACGTGGAGCACGGCCTCGGCCAGGTCGCCGGCGTAGGTGGGCGAGCCGATTTGATCGTTCACGACGCGGATCTCGGGGCGCTCGGCACCGAGGCGGAGCATGGTCTTGACGAAGTTGTTGCCGACTTCGGAGTAGAGCCACGCGGTGCGGAGGATGGCGGCGTCGGTGGGTAGTTCCTCGAGCAGGACGTGCTCGCCGGCGAGCTTCGTGCGGCCGTAGACGGAGGTGGGCGACGGGGTGTCGTCCTCGCGGTAGGGGCGATGGGCGCGGCCGTCGAAGACGTAATCGGTGGAGATGTGAATCATGCGTGCGCCGACTTTCGCGGGCGGCCGTGGCGAGGTAGCGACGGCGTCGCGGTTGATCTGGAGGCAGCGTTCGGCGTCGCTCTCGGCGCGATCGACGGCGGTGTAGGCGGCGCAATTGATGATGTAGGCGTAGCGGCCGCGGCGGACAAAAGTCGGCGACGGCGTTGCTGTCGCAGAGGTCGAGTTCGTCGATGTCGGTCAGGGTGAAGGCGTAGTTCGGGTGGCGGTAGATGCGGCGGCGGATGGCGTCGCCCAAACCAGCGCGGGCGCCGGTGACGAGTACGGGGATCATGTCGAGTGAATGATTCATAGTGAATGATTAATGAGGGTGGATGATGTCGTGCTCCTCCTTGTATTTCTCTGCCAGAAATGTCAGCATGAGGTTGATTTCGCGAACGGCCTCGAGCGTCTCGGGGCTGACGGGTGCGCCTTGGAGGCGGAGCAGGAGGTAGCCGTAGAGGGCGGTGAGGCAGGTCTCGATCTCGGTCATCTCGGCGCCGCCAGACTTGGCGCGGAGGCGGACGATGGAGGGCAGAGCCTTGTAATAGAGCGCGCCGTAGGTGGTCTTCCTGCTGATTGCGGAGGAGGGAGAGGTGGAGGTCGTTGAGGAGGATGACGACGTTGCGGTTGATCTGCAGGTGCCCGTGCTCGGCGACGCCTTCGCTGCGCATCACGTCTGCCAGATTGTCATACCACTGAGCGATGCGTTCGCGCACATCGTCGGCCACGTCGTAACGGGCCACGAGGGTGCGGCGGATGCGGTCGCTGTCGAGGGCGTTGGCCCGGATCAGGTCTTCCACCCGCCACATATATAAAAAGGTACTCGACGATGTTCTCTTTGTCTCTTCTGTTCGGCTACGATCATTTCGTGCGGGAAATGGGGGTTAGTTGAGGCGTTTCGCGGCGAAACGTGGGGGTGAGCAAACCGAATGGGCGCGCGAGCGGACAAAGCTTTCTTTGCTGCGGACGAGTAAAAAGCGGCGCGCTCGAGTAGCTGCGCGTGCGAGTAAAAAGTTTGCCGTGACGAGCAAAAACTCGGCGCGCGAGTAAAAAGCTCGGTGCACGAGCAAAATCTACTCATGCACCAGCAAAATCACGTCGTTGGGGAAGGCGATTCGGGGTCTGCGGCGCGCATCAGATCAGAGTTTCAGCATGCGCTTGCAGAGGTCGATCTCGTCCGGGTCGCCGGTGTGCTTGCCGGGTGAGTCGGAGAGTTTGACCACGGGCAGGAAGTCCGTTTCGCCCTTGGGCTTGACCTCGAAGAGCTTGATGACGATGTTGAGGGGCTGCACGCCGACGTCGTTGGTGAGGAAGGTGCCGACGCCGTAGACGTCGTGCAGGCGGCCGGCCACGTGGCGCTTGATGCGGGCGATGGCTTCGAGGTCGAGGCTGTCGCTGTAGACGACGGTCTTCTTTTCGGGTCGATGCGGTGGCGCTCGTAGTAGCTGAGGGCGCGCTCGGTGAACTCGAAGGGGTCGCCGCTGTCGCAGCGCAGGCCGTCGAAGAGCTTTGGCGTATTTGGTGGAGAAGCTCTTGAAGAAGTCGGTCGAGGTGAAGGTGTCGGGCAGGGCGATGCCGAGGTAACCGTCGTAGACGTCGACCCAGTTCTCCATCGCCATCTCGTTGGCCACGCGGTAGCCGTAGTGGGCGCCGTGATACATGAACCATTCGTGCGGGTGGGTGCCCATGGGGATGAGGTCGGGAGCATGGCCAGTAGACGTTCGAGTGCCGTTGAGCACGCGCGGCATGCACTCCTTGAGGATGCCGATGACGCGGTCCTGCACCTCGAACGAGAAGCGCCTTCGCGCCGAACTCCGACAGCTCAGCGCCCAGCTCCTCGAAGCGACGCGCTTTGGCGCGTGCGCGATCGTCGGCGTCGGCCGCGGGCGTGGCGCCCGTCATGCGGTAATAGAGCTCGGAGATCAGGCCGCGAGGGGCACCTCCCAGAGCACCGTGCGATACCACAGTCCGCGCACTTCGACCTCCAGTCGCCCGCCTTCTTGCACCACCGTGACTTCGGCGGGGTTGAAGCGGAAGCCCTTGAGGAGGTCGAAAAGACATTGTCGAAGTAGTAGCATCGGCGGCGCATGAAGGCCCTCGGCCGTGTCCGTCAAGAAGAGCGTGCGCATGGCGTCCACCTCGCGGCGCAGGGCTCGCCGAAGCTCCCTCGGGGAAGGGCGTCTCGCCACGGTTGACGAAGCGATAGACGACCTCCGCGTCGGGGAACTTTTTTGATGGCGTTCATGACGCTGAATTTGTACAGATCGTTGTCCGTAAAATCGCGAATGATCATGTCTGTAGTCTGGTTTTATCGTAAGATGTCGTGCATTTCGTCGAGGTAGACCTTGTAGTCCTCGAGGCAGTGTCGGATCACCTCGTAAGCCTCCTCGCGGCCGTATTCGTTGGCTATCTCGACGTTCTTTTTTTCTCGCCCGGCATGTCCTGTAGGTAAGGAAGTAGTGCTTGAGTCGCTCCAGGACAATCTTTGGGCAGGTCGCCGATGTCGTTGTATGAATCATACGTAGCGTCGTTTCTGCAGCACGGCGATGATCTTGTCGTCCGCTGCGTTACCGTCCAGCATGCGCAGTCCGCCGATGGGTCGCACGGAGGCGATGATGTCGCCGTGGGCGATGTCCTTCTCGGTCAGGATACAGATGTCCAGAGGGTCATGGTCGCCCATGATATTCTCTCGCTTGAGCTGGTCCATGCAGTACTTGGCGAAGCCCTCTCCGCAATAGCTCTGCGGAATGAAGCCGTAGAGCGCCGGCACGACGTTCGAGTAGCGCTGCGGACGGTCGATGCAGAGGAAGCCGTTCACCTTGTTCAGCTTCATACTTCACCGTGTCCGTGGGCACCATTTCAATAAAAGCCGTGATCACTTGCGGGGCCTCCTTGCCCACCTCAATGCCGTGCCACGGATGCGAGCGGTAGCGCAGCCCCATCAGTCTGGTGATGGTGTCGTTCAGTTTGTTGTACATATCTGTCGAAATAAATAGGGATAAAAATCACTTGGATACCACTTTCATTCGTTGAGGGTGCTCCATAAATGGCGAATTGCGGCGTCGCATTCGACATCTCGGGCTTCGGTCATGTACTTTGAGCACACCCCTCGCCCCTCAGTCTCTGCGTCTTGCACTTCATCCATTTATGAAACACCCCGAGGATGTGAGTCGAAATGAAATCTCACGCATCCTCGTCCTCAACGCGCGACAAAAGTAGGCCGAATGGGAAAAGCGGGAAAATGAAGGCGGAAAAACGAACGGGGGAAACTACCCTGCAAGTTCCCCACGTTCATTGCTCCTCACGGCTTCCATTCATCTCCTCATCTCACATTGAAGACAAAAATCGAGCCGCTGGGATACGTATCGTTCGAACTTTTCTGTCGGAACTAATCAGAATCAGTCGATCCGTGATGGCGTGAGATTACCATGTGGTCGAACGGGTCGTTGTGGTCGTTGGCGATGTGCAGATTTTTTTCAACGTCTTTATCTGCCTATCTCCAAAAAGGCAAAACCTCTAACGAGAACTGGTCAATCAGAATGCGGAGTATGGCATCGATCGTTTTATGCTTTTGAGCGGATCTTGCCAATGCGATAGAGCTGAGTAGCTCAACCATACAGATCGCGCTTGTGCAAAAGTGTATTGGAGTAGTTCTCACAATATCACGGACTTCTCGAGAGAGTTCCTCTGGTCCAATGCCAAAAGATCAAGATGTTCGTATCCAAACAAGTATCTCACGGCGCTTCACTTTAACACGGCATCCATATCAACAACCTCAAGCAGTCCGTCGCGTCTCCGACATTCTCGCATCGCAAGGCCTGTTCTTGAGATCTTCTCTCCCGTCTCCGGTCGATCACCCACCGCGGCTGCGTGGGCTTTTTCTTTACGATAATCGTACGCATGACGATCTTGTTCTTTTTCAACTTACGCTTCATTGTATGACTCGGCTTACGATTTACGCCGCAAAGATATGTGCGGCCGATGGCCCTCGAGCCATGTCTGGAGGTGAGATGTTTATCCGCCTTTTTGGCATGGCATTTGTAAATCCTGATGGCATTTTACTTTCATGCGAACTACCCTCATCCCCATTATATAACCCACCCCAATGACCCTCCAAGAGCTTACCAACACGTACAAGAATCTTGTCAGGGCGAATCGACAACGGCCAGATGAAAGAGGCTTGACCTGCTCACTCATTTCATCACCGTCACCGGCCAACACGCCTTCACCTCCCGAGTCGAGGAGCTACAGAACACATATAGATATATGTTGCACTACTACGTCGAAGGCTCCAACGACCCGACGCGTCACCGTATCCGTGCCGACATCCGTCGCCGTGCTTTATGAGCTGGCCGACGCCGTCCGTCACGCAGCTTTTGGCGACATCTCACCCTGCGTCTTATTACTCCGTCCGTCGTTCCGTCCGCTATTCAGGCATAGGCATCACGTCCATCCTGCGGCAGGTGGCGCTTTACGCCGAGGCCGGCGATCGTGAGCACGGCGAGTCCGCTGCCAATCGTCTCTTCGATGCGCTCTGGACAACTGAATTTATCGACGCCGACACCGCGTCCGCCCTACGTGAAGTGCTGTCCAGCCATTCGTTCCCCTACTGACGTGAAGACACCCTCGTTTCCGCCCTTCTGCTCGGTTTGCAAGCGTCGTTCGATCGAGAGAAGATGCGCCTGCTCTTGATGCCGCCGCACTCTCCGATGCCGACACGGTCAACGTCAGTCTGCAAGCGCTCGTGGCCATCTGCCCTCACGCTTTACGCGTACAGCGACCGATTGGAGCTTTATCCCTGAGGTGCAGGAGCGACTCGAGATGCTGGCCGAGATGCCTGACTTTCGCCGCCGACTCTCCTCCGTCATTGTCCGCTTCATCCTCACCCGCGAAACGGAGAAGGTGGCCCATCGACTCAAAGACGAGATCCTGCCCGAGATCATGAAGCTGACCACACAAGGCGGCAAGGGTCCCATGACGGACTTCCTCAAGGAGATTGCTCGGCGAGGAGATGAACCCCTGAATGGATGGAGCGCATGGTTGGGCGGAGCGACAAGTTGTCAGCCTGATGCGTGAATATGGCGAGCTGCAAGAGGAGGGTATCGACATGCTTCACACCACCTTCGGACCCGCTCAAGCGCTTCCCCTTCTTCACGAGACGGGCAACTGGTTCCTGCCTTTCACCCCTCGCCACACGGCCCTCCGCGACCACAACGGCGACAGCTTTGCCGACGGAATCCTGAGCTTGACGCCTTTATGTGCGACCCGACAAGTATTCCTTCTGCTTCAGCATACTCCACCTGCCCGACGCACAACGGCGCGCACTGGGCGAGCAGCCCGCGGCGACTTCTCCCAACCCGAGAGCAGGAGGCCGCCGAACTGAGCGATCGCGGCAAGCACGAGGAGCGACTCATCGGCCTCTACATCCGTAACCTCTACCGTTTCTATAAGCTCCATCCCGGCCGTGCCGACTTCGACGACATCTTCAATTGCGGCCTTGACTTCCACCGCCTCCCCATCCTTCGGCCCCTACCTCAGCGACGCCGAGACGCTCCTCCGCATCGCCGAGGTCTACCTCCGCAAGGGATACCCCGACGACGCCCGACCCATCTACGAGGAGTTGCTTCAGCGAGGCGAGGGCGACAGCGAGATGCTCCACCAGAAGTTCGGCTACTGTCTCCAGTCGATCGGCGACGTGGACGGCGCCCTCCGCGAATACCTCCGTGCCGAGCTGATCAACCCCGACAGCAAATGGCTCTCCGGCGTATCGCTGCCTCGCTATCGCGCCCCTCAAGCAGCCCGCCCGTGCCCTCGAGTTCCTGCTCCGCCACGAGCAGCTGGAGCCTCGACAACCTGTCCGTACTGCTCCACATCGGCCACCGCTACCTGGAGCAGAAGATGTACGACGAGGCGCTGAAATACTATTTCGGTCGACTACCTCGACCCGACCAACGCCAGAGCTGGACGTGGCGTGGCATGGTGTTCATTCTGTTCTGGCAGTACGATCAGGCGCGCGCCAGCTATCGCAAGCTCATCGCCGACCGTCCACAGCCGGAGGATTACCTCAACGCTGGCCACACCGAGTGGGCTTCGGGCCACGTCAAGGAGGCCTACGCCTACTACTTGCAAGCCGCCGCAGGAAGGACTTCGGCTTCTTCGCCAACCCCTTCGACGCCGACCGTTCCGCGTTGATTCGCGCTGGTATAGACCTCGAGGAGATCGCCCCTCATGCGCGATGAGATGCAGTATGTCCTTCCTGAGGAGGTGATGTAACCAGACCATTAAGGGGCTGTGCAGAACCGCCATCCTGCGCTGCCCGCCCGAAGCAGGGCTGTATGCCTCTCATAGTTGTAGAATAGCCCCGTAAGCAGAAGATTATTCTAAATCGAAGCCGACGATGTCAGTAGATACACCGCATCGCCGGCTTTCTCTCTTTATATCTACTTTTGCGCCGTTTTCAAGAACGAACGCATATACATATACAGTAAACGAAGAATGAAGAAGCAAACCCAAGCTATCCACACCCAATTTCAGCGCCCGGACGCCTCACAGCCCCTCGAGCATGCCCGTTCATCACACCGCAGCCTACGAGTTTGGCGACGCCCTCAGCATGACCGATGCCTTCTGCGGTCGCACCGACGACCCGGACCATTCGCGCGTCATGAACCCCACCGTGACCTTTCTTCGAGAATAAGGTTCGCGCACTCACCGGCGCCACCGACGTCATCGCGCTCAGCTCCGGCATGGCCGCCATCAGCAACGCCCTCCTTGCGCTGGCTGAATCGGACGGAAGATCGTCACCCGCGCCACTCTTTTCGGGCAACACCTACTCCCTCATCACCGGCACACTCCGGCGGTTTGGCATCGAGCCCGTGCTCTGCGACCTGACCGACCTCCGCGCCGTGGAGCAGGCCATCGACGACCGCACCCTGCGCCCCTTCCTCGAGATCATTACCAATCCGCAGATGGAGGTGGCTGACCTCCGCGCCCTCTCGCGCATCACGCGCAGCCGAGGCATTCCCTCGTGGCTGACACTACGCTCATCCCCTTCACCCTGCTTCGACGCGCGCGCACCGGCATCGACGTCGAGATCGTCTCCACCACCAAATACCTCTCCGGCGGCGCCACCTCCATCGGTGACCTCGTGGCTGACTATGGCACCACGCCCGACTTTTGGCCGCCGCATGCGCACCGAGATGCTCTTCAACTTCGGCGCCTCACATGACGCCTCACGTAGCCCTACATGCAGACCATCGGACTCGAGACGCTCGACGCCCGTTATCGCATCCAGGCCACCAACGCTCTCCGCCCGGCCGAACGCCTCCGCGAGCTCCCCTGCCGTCCGCGCAGTGAATTACGTCGGTCTGCCCGACAACCCCTACCACGACCTGGCTCGCCAACAGTTTGGCGACACCGCTGGCGCCATGCTCACCATCGAGCTCGCCGACCGCGACGCTTGCTTCCGCTTCATCGACCGCCTCCAGCTCGTCCGCCGCGCTACGAACCTCTTCGACAATAAATCGCTCGCCATCCACCCGGCCAGCACCATCTTCGGCAACTTCACCGAAGCGCAACGCCGCGACATGGACATTCAGGAGAACCTCATCCGCCTCTCCATCGGCCTCGAAGACCCCGACGACCTCTTCGACGATCTCAAGCAAGCTGTGTCCGACTAATCATCAACTCAAACGGGTGGACACCTAGTCCCACCCCCTACACATAACTTGTAACTGATGTCCACCTCACAATTTCGATAAAGTCATCGACCGCCGTGGCACCGGCGCACTCAAACTCGAAGCCCTCCAACCGCGCTACGGCAACGCCCACCTGCTGCCCCTTTGGGTGGCTGACATGGACTTCGAGACCCCGCACTTCATAACCGACGCCCTCCGCCGGCGCCTCGAGCACTCCCTCTTCGGCTACACCGTCGAGCCGCCCGACTATCGCCCCACCATCATCCGCTGGATCAACGAACACCACCACTGGGACGTCCGCCCCTGAGTGGCTCGCCCTACATCCCCCGGCATCGTCAAGGGCATCGGTATGGCCATCAACGTCTTCCTCCGACCCGACGAGAAAGTCGTCATCCAGCCGCCCGTTTACCACCCCTTCCGTCTCACCCCCGAGGGCAACGACCGCGAGGTGGTCCACAACCCACCCTCCCGCTCGAGGATGGTCGTTACGCCATGGACCTCGACGGTCTGACCGCCTCTCGACGCCGATCCCGCGCCGCATGCTCCCTGCTCAGTAATCCGCACAACCCCGCCGGCATCGTCTGGAGCCCCGAGACACCCGCCGCTTGGCCGACATCTGCCACCGCCGCGGCGTCCTCGTCATCTCCGACGAGATCCACGCCGACATGACCCTCTACGGCCACCGCCACACGCCCTTTCGCCACCGTCTCCGACGCGGCCGCGGCGTGCAGCATCACCTTCGGCGCCCCTCGAAAACGTTCAACATCGCCGGCATCGTCAGCTCCTACGCCATCGTGCCGAACGACACCCTCCGCCGCCGCTTCTACCGCTGGCTCGGCCAACGAGCTTGACGAGCCGACCCTCTTTCGCGCCCATCGCCACCATCGCCGCCTCACCGCTACGGCGAACCCCGGCGCCGCGCTATGCTCAGCTACGTCGAGGCCAACATCGACTACCTGATCGACTATTGCGCGCGCCACCCTGCCCGCCATCCGCCCGCTGCGCCCCGAAGCCTCGTTCCTCGTTTGGCCTCGACTGCCGCGGCCTCAACCTCGATCACGACGCCCTCATCGACCTCTTCGTCCGCCGTGCCCACCTCGCCCTCAACGACGGCCAGATGTTCGGCCCTGGTGGCGAAGGTTACATGCGCATCAACGTCGGCACCCCCGCGCCATCCTCAGCGAGGCCCTCGAGCGCCTCCGCCGCGCCGTAGACGATCAATGATCTATCGGGCACCCGGCAAAATCGGCCGGCGTCCCTGACGCCTTGATTTTTGCTTCTTTTTCTGCATCAAGGCAAGAAAAGAAGGATACAAACAGGCCTCGGGCTTTGTTGCAACAAGAAACAGATCGCTCGAGGCCCTTTTTCATATCGAAGCGTACAAGAAACACCTCACAAAGCTCCCGCGGCCTTCCTCGGCACCTCCGAAACACGTTGCAAACCCCTCTCGGTGTTTTGTTTGGATTTTCGTGTGTGCACGAAAAATAGATCAGTTATATTCAAGCAATAATGTGCATACACTGATAATAGTACATACTTATTTCAAGAGGATGTGCGCGAATGATCATCTGAAATATACTTGTACTTATCCATGTGGACGCAGAAAGAGGTGTATAAGATTGTTTTTTCTATTACATCCATACATTTCGATATGAAATAGATGATCTTATGATTTATTGCTTGCACGTATAACGGATAATCGTATAAGCTCTTACCTGTACACAGGATAAGATGGATCAGATACGTATATCTGTTATATATACGTGCTGCACGAAATAGTGATAGAGTAGTTATTCATATTCACTGTGTGCAGGATGACATATAAGTACTAATTATACATCTATGTGTATGCACGAATCTATGTATAACAGATTGATTGGATTCATGTGATAGCACGAAGAACTGAAAAATACTTCCCGACATTCCCTCCTCGATTGATTCTACCCTCCATTTGAAGGCCGAGAAGGGATCCCGGTGAGAAATAGTTCCGCGGAGAATGAATCGAAGCCTTCTCTCAGGGACAATCCCGTCCGTTCGATAGGCGATGAATGCTTCTCCACTTGAAAAAGGCCTCGCAGACGATCGCGTGAGGCCATCTCTTGAAAAACAATGGCGTCCCCCCAACTCCCGGCATCAGATCTCATCTCTCGATTCCCTTTCGCCCACTTCTCGAAAGGGCTTTTGTAGCTTCGATTCTGCAATCTCGATATTGCAGAATTGAGAAATGCGCTTACATTTGCATCGGATTTGTAACGGTTACAATTTCCACAAGTAAAAACATCATCAAAACAGTCATATTTCATGCTACCTATCATCAATCAGCAAGTACCTGAATTTAAGGTTCAGGCATTCCATAACGGAGAGTTCAAAACAGTGACGAACAAGGACATCGAGGGCAAGTGGGCCGTATTCTTTTTCTATCCCGCCGACTTCTCGTTCGTGTGCCCCACCGAGCTGCTCGATCTGCAGAACAAGCACAACGACTTCAAGGTCGCTGGCGTAGAGGTGTACGCCGTGAGCACAGACTCACACTTCGTTCACAAGGCATGGCACGACGCATCGGATAGCATCCGTCAGATCACCCTACCCGATGCTGGCCGACACCACTGGCGCCCTCTCACGCGCTTTTGGCGTGATGATCGAGGAGTCGGGCATGGCTTACCGCGGCACGTTCGTGGTGAACCCCTGAAGGCCAAATCAAGGTGGCTGAGATCCAAGACAACAGCATCGGCCGTAACGCCGAGGAGCTCTTCCGCAAGGTGGAGGCTGCGCAGTTCGTTGCCGGACACGACGGCGAGGTGTGCCCCGCAAACTGGAAGAAGGGCAACAAGACGCCTCGCCGAGCATCGACTTGGTCGGTAAGATTTAAGGCCGGTCTGGAGTAAAGCGCGCACAGCGCTACGCATGGGAATGTGCGCCGGAGGGTAGGAGGGATTTTCGATTCCACACCTTTCCGGCGCATTTTTGTGTGAAAACGAAACGTTTAGTTTTGTGCCCCGGAAAAACAAACACATTCATTCATCGCATGGAAAAAGATAAAACGAAGTGTCCGCTGGTTCGACTGTTAATGCTTATCGCAGCATCGGTGCAGGCGCAGATCCTGACGCCGGTGAAGTGGAAAATCAATTTGAAGACCTGAGGAGGCTGAGAAGACGTTGACCTTCACGGCTACGATCAATCGGGGTGGCACATTTATGACATGAATCTGCCCAAGGGTGGGCCGATCTCCACGTCGATCAAATACGAAAAGCTGAAGGGCGCTGAGCTGGCGGGCGTTTCCCACGGCCCTCGGTGCGCCCGACCGTGACGCGTGACGAGGTGTCGTACCCGGGCCTCGAGTTGCGGTGGTACTCAACTCGGTGACGTTCACGCAGAAGATCCGCGTGACCGACCCGAAGGCGTTCAAGATGGTGGGCGAAGCGGGAGTTTATGGCCTGCAACGACGAGTCGTGCCTGCCGCCCTGAGACGGAGTCGTTCACCTCGATCGCAAACACGTGGCACGCACCAAGCAGGCGGCCGAACCTCTGCGACGGATGGCAGCACGGACGCTGGCTCGATGTGGACAACGCCGACACGGCTACGGACGATGCCTCATCCGACGCCGCGAGCGCGGACAGTCCGGGGAAGGCGCATCAGGCGGATCGCAGTCGACGACGCCCAAGGGGATGCTGACGGATCGCCCGGAATGGTGGACGCCGGTGATCGACAACCCTGAAGTCCTTCGGCGACGCGACCGTTTCGGCCTCCGATACGTCGTGATCTACATCTTCTGGCCGGCCTCGCGGGCGGACTGTTGGCACTGCTCACACCGTGCGTATGGCCGATGATTCCGATGACGGTCAGCTTCTTCCCTCAAGCGTAACAAGAGTCGCCGGAAAGCCATCGGCGACGCGTTGATCTACGGTGCCTCGATCATCATTATCTACGTAGCGATGGGGCTGCTCATCACGGGGATCTTCGGGGCCAGTGCACTGAACGACTTGTCGACGAACGCGGTGTTCAACATCCTCTCTTTGCGCTGCTGGTGCTGTTCGCCGTGTCGTTCTTCGGAGCGTTTGAGCTGGTGCTGCCGGCGTCGTGGACGAACCGCATGGACAGCAAGGCGGACACCACGTCGGGCATCTTGAGCATCTTCTTCATGGCCTTCACGCTGGCGCTTGTGTCGTTCTCGTGCACGGGACCGATCATTGGCACACTGCTCGTCGAGGCCGCATCGCAAGGCAAGACCATCGGGTCCCGGCTGTCGGTATGTTTTGGCTTCGCGCTGGCGCTGGCCATCCCCTTCGCGCTGTTTGCCATCTTCCCGAACATGTTGCAAAAACATGCCCAAGTCG
>BNJS01003835.1_pt1 | contig 69608 bp, 49 predicted proteins | sample 8540461 | NCBI WGS metagenome assembly BNJS01 (sample SAMD00202454, study PRJDB9452) | human saliva metagenome | isolation source: human saliva | place: Japan
CCTTAAGGGTGAGGGGAGTGCCAAAGCAGAGTCGAGGCGCAAGGTGTGAAGGTGCTCAGAATGCGTGGCGATATCGCCATCGTTGTGCCAGCCTGCCGACTGACGTGTCGAGAGCGTATTTCTGCGGCGCATGGCTGTCCGTCGCATGGAACCCCACGCCGTGGCATGTACCAGAAGATGGACATCGTGAGAAAGAGACTGGTGTCGATCAACACACCAGGGTGCCGAGCTCACGGGCACACACTGAAAGGAGCGCCGGCAGCAGTGGTCGACGGAGTGTATCGACCTGAACCATGGTCAATCTCTCGCGCCTCCCGACGGCACGTGGAGCTGACGTGCCTATGTGAGGAAAGAGATTACCTCCGACCAGAGCAGCACTAGTAGGCTATCTCTATGCAAGCGCTCACTCGTCAGGCCATACCTCACGACACGATGACACAGCGCGATAATGCATACGCCCTGGAAACCTTTGAAACTGACTCCTACACCCTCTGTACATGGTAATACGCACACGACGGGTATTATGGCAGGCGGATACAAGGGCACTATTACCTATGCAAAAGCAGGAAGGCAGCTACTGAAGTGAAAGCTGACAAGCGGTCCGAAACTCTTCTATGGTTTAGCCGCTACGGAGGCTGAGCCTGTGGCTTCCGGTGGTGGTCTGAACGATTTACACATAGCATCTGGGCAGCAGAGGATGCCATCGGCAGGCAACGACTATCGACAGAAACCAAAGTTCTTGTGTCGTCAATCTCTCACTGGGGCAGTCAAACATCGGTGCTCACGATTCAACAAGTGTGATGAACAGATTCCTATCACAGCAGGGCAAAGAGGCCATCATCTGTGTGGCAGCTGGCAACGAGGGCGAGATGCCGATTGCACTGAAGAAGAAGTTCGGAAACAGCCCGTGAAACAGTAAAGACCTTCCTCACACTGGTCTGGAGCCTCGATACGATGCAAATGGGTTCTCAAAAGACTCTACTAAGGCAACTTCCGAAACGGATAGACAGCTGCCTCACGGCAAGTGACTACTGGATGGAGTTTGAGTTCCGCATCGTCGTGGTCACATACAGCAGAACGACCGCCCTCGTCCCGTGCATTTCCATTCCACACAATACGCAAGGCGGAACCATCATCTGTGCTTCCGGACGACCAGCATGTTAACACAACAGCAAGGCTGGTCGAACAAGACTTTTAAGCCAAGGCCTCGGACGGATATGCGTCTCTGCGGGTCTCCTGAAATTGATTCGAGACCGGCCGCTACTATAAGTTCTTTGCAGAGGTGATGACCAGCGAGACAACCAGCTGACCAATCAGGACGGGAAACCTCTAAGTCGCAAATGGAATAGTCAACGCGAAAGAAAGCCCGACGAGGGAGGGCATACTGGATGGCCAGTGAAGCTGGTCTATTTCGATTCCAAATCCGCCAGAGCGGCTATGTGAACGGTCCACGCAACGATCAATCAGCGATATGGCCTCGTGCGGCAAACATCATCACTGTCGGCAGCTATGGTCGCGCGAAACTGCATCTCCGTCCCTTGACGGCCATCTATACAGCCCAACGGTGGAAAAGACAGGAAGCTCTCACCCCATTGGCGAGGTGTCACAATTTCGCTTTCGGTGACGTTGGGCGACGGTAGGGACTTCTACCGCACGTGTGCAAAATTCATAGGTGCCACCGTTATCGCCTTCCCGTGAACACATACGCCAGAGAATCCAGGATATGGACTATGATGACGGCGCACTGCAGGCAGATTGAAGAAAGGACAGAAGACCTACTACTGGCACCAGTCGCTCGGCAGCACTCTCAACGGCTACGCCTCTGTCGTGGCTGGTGGCGGCGTCACGGCCGCAGCCCAACCCAAGCTTGACCATCACAGGACGTCATCACTGCATTATCCAGCAGACTCGCCAAAAGGACGATTTTGTCAAAACAACGGGCGACCCAGTAGCACATGGGTGCAGGCAGCTTTGATGGCATACGATAGCTGTCTAAAAGCAGGGTACTAAAGAGCAGAAGCGAGACCAACGTGGAATCAATGGCGTCAGCCAGAACTACTGAAAGCAAGGACGCTCCTAATCATTACGAAGGCTGGCGACCGCACGTCTCAACCTCTTCCTTTGCTGGTGCTAAGCATAACTCAACGCACGTGTTCGACACCGAGCGGACAGCCTGTCTATTCGCTTTCCGCACAGGGCAAATGAATACAATCTGAATGTTTCTTCATGGAATAAGGGTGTTTATCTTATTCAAGTGAATGGTAATAAGGGCACAGCGTATCATTATCTATTAAAGTAGAAACTTTCAATGATTGAGAAGAAAATGGAAACTAAAAGCTCATCCCCACTCATTGAAAGAATCAAACAGAATAGAAGACACCTTTAAGGATCCAATCTCATTATTAAGAGAAAACTCCTCATATAAAACACCTTTACCATGAAGAAGGCCGTTTAATATACAAAGAAAAGAGCTAACTACGAAACAAAAACGGAGGTATGGGTTAAAAATTCGTCATAAAAGATTAGCTAATATGCCTTTTAACTTCACTTCACTTTGCCACAGAATAAATAATACTTATGGACTGGATTAATTGATATCAGCAGAGAAGGAGGATACGGTAGCCCATATTATGCTATTGTATTCTATTGTCATCGCCTTGGGTATCTACCTTGGCAAAATTAAATTTGGAGGTATTTCGCTTGGCAGTTACCTTTAGTGTTGTTTTGTAGGAATCCTTGCAGGGTCATTAAATTTACAGGACCTATCCCGCATTGACCTTTGCTACAAGACTTTGATCTGATTCTCTTTGTCTTTATGATTGGTCTTCAGGTTGGACCCGGCTTCTTCGGAGAGCTTTCTGGTAAATGGTCTTTAAAAACTGAACATCCTTTTCGACGGTGTAATTCGCCTCAACGTCCCGGATGTTTGTCTACTACATTTTCTCGATACGAAAGGATTCAACAACCCTTCCAATGATGGTGGGTACACTCTTGATGGTGCTCAACTAACACCCCTGGTCTTGGTGCTACTAATGGTGCTCTCCATAGTGTTTACAAGAACGGCATGGACTGACATCACTTCAGGTTATGCTTGTGCTTATCCTTTGGGTGTAGTAGGTATCATTGGGTGCAACGATTGCTATCCGTTATATCTGCAAGGTAAACCCCCAAGAGGAGAAATGAAAAGCTGAATGAGGGAAGCAGTTTGAGAATCCTAATGCAAAACCTCATTCAATGTATTTGAAGGTACAGATGCTTATATCGCAGGTCGTAACCTCAGAGATTTCAGAGTTCCTTAATCGTGACTTCGTTTTGTACACGTCTTATGCACAATGGTGAACTCTTACTTCCAACCTTAGATACTGTCTTCGAGTTGGGCGATGAGATTCTTGTTGTCAGCGCAGAGGGTGATGCAGGGCTATTCGTGCTTCGTTGGTCCAGAGATTGAAGTAGATTAGCACGAGGAAGACCAGCCACAGCAGTTGGTTAGCCGTCGTATCGTTATCACCACAGCAAGATTAACGGTAAGACATTGGGCAGCATGCACTTCCGCTCAGTATATGGCGTGAACGCACACGTATCAGCCGTCAGGGTATGGACCTCTTTGCTGGTCGTAACCACGCGCTTCATCGTTGGTGACCGTATCATGGTTGTTGGTCCAGAGGAGAACGTAAACCGTGTTGCAGCAATGATGGTAACTCAGGAAAGTTGTCTTTAACGCACCTAACATTGCTACCATCTTCGTGGGTATCATCGTTGGTATTATCTTCGGAATGTTACAATCGCTATTCCTCACATGCCTCGTACCGATGAGCTCGGGTTTGGCACAGGTGGTCCATTAGTTATCGCAATTTCTATCGGTCGTTTTCCGGTTATCGAATGACTCTAGACCCATACTACACATCAGCCAACATGATGCCTCAGGAGATTGGTTTGGGTAACCCTTCCTTGCCTCGGTAGGTACTAAGGCAGGCAACCTTCTGGGACACCGCAGTACAGGGTGACGGATTGAAGTATGTTTACACTGGCTTTTCATCATCACGATTGTTCCAATCCTTATCGTCGGCACTATTGCTCGTCTGAAGTATAAGTTCAATTACTCACAATCATGGGCATGCTTGCCGGAACCTATACCGACCCACCAGCATTGGCTTACGCTAATTCAATTTGTGCAGGTGAGGCTCCAGCTGTAGGTTACTCAACAGTTTATCCGCTCAGTACATGTTCCTTAGAATTTTCTTAGCGCAGGTGAATTGTACTATTCTTCGCCAGATTTGGGAAAGAATAAGCTATATAGTAAAAGATGTGTCACAATTTGGCCACACCCTTTAAGAGTCTATCTGAGATAGTAGAGAGGTTAAGAAAAACCTTTTGTGGTTACAGAATAGACTATTTACGTAGTACTTCTATTTTCACTCGTTTATGTGAAAGTGAATGCTGTATGTATTGCTATTATATTTATAGCAAATTTATAAAACTTAGCTTTTACTATCTGCTCTCTGTCTCTCTCTCTGCTCTATCCCTTTTTACCCTCTCACTTGTTTTCCAGTTACCCTATCTTCTGTTTTCTTTTGGTTACCGTGTCTTTTTCCTTACCCAGTCTTTAGCTCTTCTGTTACCTTGTCTCTTCTTACTCTGTCTCCTGTTTCTCTCTCGTCTATTAATTTATGTATTTCTTTAGATTCTTTCTTTACAAATCTAAAATTTTGTTATACCTTTGCATCGTGGATGGATTAGCAATGACATATCAAACGATTATAGCGCAGCAAAGAAACTTCAATTTCTTTGGTTTTTTTAGTGCTTTATATTTGGTTGTTTCAGATATTTTGCTAACACACACACACACACACACACACACACACACACACACAGGCGCAACTAACGTCTAAGTCTACATTTTTTGTTTTATCCTACGCGCGCGCAAGGCGTGCCGTAACGCTTGTAAACAAAGGACTTTTCGGAGTTTTCTTTGTTCGCAGCGGTGTGTCTATTTATAGGCATTTGGAAAGTGAAAATAAGGAACGATTGACCACCAGATTTACGTTAATAGAAATTTACAAATCTCTACTGATAGTTCTTTTGTTGACTTCTCAGGAAGGTACTATTAACTTGATGCCTACTTGCTGAGAACAAACCTTTAGGAGAATATTTATTTTCAGCGTACTTATTCAGCCTTTCAGTGATAACAATAATGACATATAAAAGTTACATATAAAGAATAACTATTTTATCAAATAAAGAAACGATGAAAACAAAAGAAAGAGAAACCTATCTTGCACCAGTGTGCTTGATAGCTCAGATGAGTGAAACGACTTATCTCATGCAAACGTCTTTCCCTAGTCAACACAGGAAGGCTAACAAGGCATCTGGTCCTGCTGCTTCTGCTAAGTCTGATGATTTATGGGATGAGGAGAACAATGGTAGTACTTCTTCTTCGTGGGAAGATTAAGGAAGAATGAGTTTTAACAAAACTAAGATTACAAAAAAAACGAACAATGAAAAAGTATTTATTTAAGACGCAGCTTTTGTCTCTTGCTGCTTTTTGTGGCATTGTCTTGGCTTTTGCCTCTTGTGCAAACGAAGACGTAGCCCAGAATACAACTGGTGCAGAGAGCGATAACGACAAGAATCTTACGGCCTTCTTTACTGGTGACGAGGCTACGACTCGTACCTCATTAGATTACAATAGCGGTAACTTCTATTGGGAAGCAGGCGACTATATCTACGTGAAGGATGACAATGGCGTATTGCAAAAGAGTAAGAATGCTCCAGATCGAAAGCTATCATCTTTAGCATCTTTTAAGTATATGGTTCCAGGTAAGTTTACAGCAAGTAGCAGTTATAAGGTTTATTACTTGGGTAAGAACAGTAATGGTAAGCAGGTGACGATTCCGACTGAGCAGAGTCAGATAGTTCCTGGCACAACTACTCATTTTGGTACATCAGGCGACTATGGTACTGCAACTGCAACAAAGGTTGCTGGTAAGCATCAATTTTCTTTTGCGTTAGAGCATCAGCCAGCTTATCTTGTGTTCCAGCCTTATATTAACAACACGGTCTTGCGTGACTGTTACTTAACTAAGATAGAGGTAAATTCTGACAATGATATTGCTGAGACATATACTGTCAACCAAACTACTGGTAAATTAGATGCTTCATCAGTTACAGGGGGTAAGCAGATTAGCTTGGCCACAAGAGATTGGACGTCGGGCAGCACTTACAATAACGGTTTCCCACTGACTAACAGTTCTGCCAGTCTATCTACAAACGGTGCTTACATGGTAATCAAACCAGGCACCCATACTTTAAAGGTTCGTTACTGGGTAAGGGACGTAGCAACACATGTAGAGGGAACAATTACAAAGACATATTCATCATCATCATACGCTTCCAACACGTACTACGATATGATGGCTAATCTCAATGTGCGCAATTACAGCGGAACAAAAGTATTACATGTGGGATGCCAAACAGAATTATTGGGCAGATCACGAATGGAATCGTGGAGATTCATGGCAGCCAGTGTTGAACGGTAAGTAACAGCAACTACGCCAAGAACAAACACAGACCTCGTTACGATGGTAGTTCACGAGGTCGGTGGTGTAAGTAGCCTATGCTACCACATACCCATGTACTCTCTCCATAATGTTAATGAGGATGACATGGTATTGCAGCAAAGGGCGATCCTCGTTGGGATGAGTGACGAACTATGGACATACTATGGGCTCATTTATATAAAGGTGGTATGTGGTTTTAAAGAAGAAGGCAAAATATAGTCGGATTTAACTAACACAGCCTATGACGGAACTGAGTGGCGTAACAACCAACGAAAAAGCCAATGCTAGTCTCCATCTAAGACTCTTCCTTCTGCGATGCTGCTGAGTAATTATTCTTCCCTGCCCGCCTTGGGTTTCTACGACTCTAGGTCAGTTGAATGAGCGTTGGCGCCGCTACTATTAGGTCGTCAGAGTGGTAATCCGTGGGCTAGCTTTACGGCGCATACTGGTCGTACTTCTTCCAGTGGTGATAACGTCGAGCGTGAACCACTACAGCGCCGCAGCAACGGATTTCCAGACAGAGGCGTTTGAGTAGTCGTGCTATTGTCTTTTAAAGTTCTCCACCCTTTTCCCCGAACCAACGGTCGCTGACCGACGGGAAGTAAAGGGTAGGGAGTGCCTAATGGGATAAAAGGGAGGAAAATTATACTAAACTGTTGAAAGAAAATTTCTAACGTGTTAGAGACTTACGTGGAAACGTATTAGCGAGAGATATCTAATCGCTTAGAGTTTTCTTTTGATGCATTATAGTTCCTTCGATATGATATGTGCCCAGCCGATTGCTAAATATAAAGCTTGTTTCGCTGCGTGATGCAGCTGACTAATCTATCGATTATAGGTTTAATCGGTAATTTGACCAGTCCCTACCTCCATTCGAGGAAGTGATTTCTTGTTTGGGGTAGTGTATTTCTATTTGCGGTTTTGTTTCTGAAGCGTATAACAGAAAGACCCGCTAATGAGAAACTGATAGGTAAATGATTTGGAGATTGCGAAAAGGATGCTCTTGTAGGGTCATAGACGTTCAGCAGTTCTTACAAGTCTAGAGCTAGTACATTTTGGGTTCTTCCGAAATATGGGAGTGATAGACCAAAAGTCCATATCATAGGGCACACGAGTCACGGAGGGGACGGAGGTAAAGCAGCATATCACGGAGGTGCCGACGGCACAAAGAGCGACGGAGGTGTGGCGGCCTGGATTCTTTACAAACGATTTTGTAAACGCTCTGGGCATAGAGTACTAAAAAGTGTGCAGACAAGCTCCGTAGCTCTATGCAACCGACGTTTCCTCCGTGACTTTCATTGCTTGGGTTTAATAATCCTCCGTCCTCTCCGTATGCCTCCGTGTGACATTACTTCAAACTCTAAGCACAAGTGGCAAACCTCATCACTCCAAAATCCTGAAGAGCCTAAACTAAAAGCAGCTTATATAATAGGCACACGGAGGAACGGGAGGGAACGGAGGGAACGCACCAATGTCACGGAGGTGCCAACGACACATAAAAGAGCGACGGGAGGTATGGCGTATAGATTCTGCTTGATGAACTATTTGTATGCTTTGTATATAAATAGCTAATAGTGGCAAACAAGTTCCGTGGCTCTATGCACCAACGGTGCCTCCATTACTTCCATTGTTTTGTTCTTATAAGCCTCCGCCCCTGAAACTTTGTTCTTTTTAATACTCGAAAATCCTATGATAACGCCTTGAAAAATCATTACATAATTTTGAATAAAACACTCCTTAAATAAGGCTATAGCACGCATGAAGATGGTGGGTTTGTAATCGGCAGAACCTCAGTAGTTATAAAATGGTAGTCGTAAAAGGTGCTTAACTGGAGCTTTAGGTGCTGTTAGTAGGGTCTTAGGGCATTCTGCAAGTCTCATTGGGCGTCTTTGTGCGTCAAAGAGCATGTATTGATTTTACGAGTTAGGTGAAAATAATTTACAAATGTCAGTGTGAAATGGACTAGTGATATGGTCTTAAAACATTGTCTAAACCTTTATTCTAATTCTGAATACTAATCCTTCTGCAGTCTACATAGAATCCGTAAGTAGAGAAGTGAGGTTAAATAATAGGTTCTTCCGAAATATGTAGTGATAAACTGAAAGTCTTATATAATAGACACACGGAGTCACGGAGGGGACGGAGGTAACGCAATGTCACGGAGGTGCCGACGGCACAAAGAGCGACGGAGGTTGTGGCGTAGTGATTCTTGATAACTATTGTTGGGGTAAACGCTTTGTATATAAAGTGCTAATAAAATTGGCAAACAAGCTCCGTGGCTCTATGCACCGACGGTACCTCCGTGACTTCCATTGCTTTGTTTTAATAGTCCTCCGTTCTCTCCTTTTTCTCCGTGTAACCTTTCGTCAAAGCCCTAACCTTAAGTGACAAGACTTATCACTCCAAAATTCTGAAGACCCTTTTGTATTGTGAGTTTTGTTAATAAAGTTGTTTAGTTTTTGTTTTAAGTTAAAATTCTTTTATGCAAAATATTTGTTATATCCGTTGAAAGTTCTTTTTAAAATAAAAGGTTCTATTATATTACTATGTTTGATTGTTGCGTTGAGTTAATGTTTTGCTAGATTAATCTCATTTTATATGCTGTATATGATAAATGTAGTAACTTTTGTATCGCTTTTTAAGCACCCTAACTAAAATTAGTTTACCATGCCACGTAAAAGGTTATACCCAAATATATGGGAGTTAGATGACAAATGTTTATCCACTAACATCTGCGCTATAAACTAATTTAGAACAAAGAAGATAACTATTATATAAATGTATGAAGAGAGAAGTATTTTTGCCTGCTATCAGTGTGTATAACATTGTAGAGGCAGAGACGATTTTCAGCTGGTTCTGATTGTGAATCAAAGTTTAAAGCCAGGAGTTAACAAATTTGAAGATGGTGAGAAGAAGAACTAAGCTGAAACTACACAGTGTCAGGTGCATCAACTTCAGTTCAGCCATAACAGACCTAAGACATTAAACTCAAAGAAATGAAATCAAGAAATTTTAAATTTGCTTTGATGGCTGGCTTTGTAGGCTTGACATCATTTGTTGTGACTTCTTGTACCGATAGCGATACAGCACAGGAGACACAGAAAACGGAGGATGGTATTAGCTTTGTTGAGTGATATTCAGAATATTGCTATGAACCTACACTTCCAAAGACTAAAGCTCCATCAGTTTATGCAACTACTTCAACTCCACTTTCGGGTAATGCTGGTGAGGGATTAGAGGTTAGTTGAAACCACTATTGAAGATTGTAGACCCTGTATATCAGCCTGCTACAACTCGTGGTACTGTTATTACAAAAGAAAACTTTGGAACAATTAACAAGCCATTTGCTATCTTTGCTTGTAAGAATGGTAGTTCTACAGCTAACTTCCTCTACAATGAGAAGGTGAAAGCTGATGGAACAATGGAGAATCCTGTAAAGTGGAAGAAGAGTGATGCTACGTCTCTTAAGTTTTATGCTGTTCATCCAGCTGTGACAGATGCAAATCAGAAGATTACAACTACTTCTGGTACAAATCCTATCATTGAGTTTGCTCCTAATGAAGATGTAAAGAAGCAGACAGACCTTCTCGTAGCAACTACATCAGACTACGCTTATGATCGGTGTGCGAACAAGGCTATACCTATCGAGTTCTCGCATATCACTACTGCTGTTCAGTTTAAGATTGGTAACGATCTTTCTTATAACCAGAAAGTAAAGACTATTGAGATTAAGGGCGTTATTGGTCAAGGTACATACGATATAGTAAGCAAGACATGGACTTTGAGCAATACAAAGAAGAATTATACCCTTACACTTAATCAGGCTTTCTCTACTGCAGATTTGCCTGGTACTATTATAAATGGTAATGATGGTGTCTTCTTTATGATTCCACAGGACCATTTCCAGACGATGCTACTGTGAAAGATGCTTTGCTTTGAGGAGTGGTAAGTCTCTTGACTGCAGATTGGTGGTAATGGTAAAGAAGTGGGTTGGTGGGTACAACCAGGACCTACACGCAATTTTCAAATAGTAGTGATACTTCAGACAGAGATTTCACTCTAACAGTGACACCAGACGTACAACAACAAAAGAGTACACGATGTGATGTAAGCTTTTAAGTAGTGAGGTTATAGTCATTTTGAAGGAGTTATCCCACGCAGAACGTGATAAGAGTGAGCCTTGGGAAGTTGCTGAGGCTATGAATAGAGAGGGTACTGGTGAGTTGGATCTCAATTTCTCACCACTAAGCCTTCAATGCTTGCAAAGCATTGTAAACGAATGGTACTGGTAGTACGACCCCTATGGTTTGTTCTCTAGCTGTCGACCAGCGACTATCAGGACTTTCGTGGTTAGCTCTATCGCAACAAGCAGTTAAAGGAAGCCTAAGCTGTGCAACCAAGAAAGACCTTTCTATGATTGACGGTAGAAAAGCAGTATACTGCTAACTGTTACTATTGTTTCGCTCCAGGTACATATAGATTCCCATTATACTATGGCAGTAGTCGTGTTAACTCTGAAGATGTTGAGCTTCTTAGACCATAGGCCGTAACAGTAACGCTTTACCTTGTTTTATAGGCGGTGTCGATCAGCACTATGTTGTCTCATATCCTGACATCTCACTAATGGATAGATGTGTTGCAACTGTGTTGTGGGCAAAAGTAAAGAAAATCTATAAAATGTTACTTAGTACTGACCGAGGAGGTGCTGTTCCTGGTAGCTGGGTGGGAAGGAAATAAGCATGTGGAGTTTACGGTGAGACCAGAACAACATTGAGATGGGTAATGCCATCACTGCTGTATGGAAAGATAATAAGATTATATGGACATGGCATATTTGGGTTACTGGAAAGGACGTTGTAGACGTACCGTGTGACAATTTATGCGTGAACCCATGTTTGATTTTATTCCAAAAGAAGTGGAAGGTACATCTTGGTCTAGAGAACCGTGAGGTAAAGGTCACTATTAAGCGAGACACGCTCTGGTAAGACTGGTTTCAACGATTATGCCGTAGCTACACTTTCGTCAGGGCTAAGCGACGGGCTATGTATTATCAGTGGGACGCAAGGATCCGTTTCTGGCTGGAAACGCGACCAGGATTGACCTCTTCGGCACATGGTGGTGGAGAATCTCATTACATGTGAGTCTATCCAGAACCCAAACACATGTGGGTAACCTTCGTATGAGTGGTGCTAATAAGTTCATCTGGTGAAGTAAAATTCTGGGGTGATTACTTTAACTGTGAATAATAATGATACGTATCAGTTCTTATACCTATTACAACCTTTGGGATGCAAAAGAAATACGACTGGATATGGCTATATGCATGACAGTTTGTCAAGACTATCTATGACCCAAGTCCTGCATCAGTTCCATGTACCAAGAGCTGCTGATTTTCTAAATTTACTGACGATAGATAAATTCTCTATGTTTATGGGTGACCTTAATCCAGAGGAGGATTCGATATAGGCTACCACCAACACATCAAAATGAAACATTTGGTTACTATTAGTGGACAAGCGAAAAGGCCTCGTACTGAGGCGAGGAAATGATGAGTCTCACTTTGCTGTTCCGCGCTTATGCGACTCACGATAATGACTTGATTCATATACAGAAAGATGGACGGTACTTTACAAAACCCATCTATTGGTTATAACGTGCTCCTATCATGAGGAATAACATAATCTTTAGCAGCAGGCGATAGTCATGACTGCATACTCTTTTTCAACTAACTGCACTCTATTCGTAGGGTGCAGTTGTTCGTTATGGAACTGTGTTTTTATACGGGTTTATACGACTAATCGATGTGTTATTTGTTTTTGTAGTTCTGCTTTTGTCTTGGTATAAATCTGTTGATATCACTATGATGATTGAAGGCTTTATGTACGTTTTATTGCTGTAATCAGCAAACAAGGAAATATCCTAAAACGAATTTTACTGTCATTTCTGTCAGTCACAATTGTTACTTAACTTGTTAGTTTACAGTGTTATAAAGCGAAGTGTTAAAAAGTGACGACAAACGAAAAACAAAACTATTCTTGTAAGATTTGTGATAGTCTCTCTCTTGTTTGGAAATTTTATATGTTCATTTTTCAGACCAACCTATCGTTATTATAACGTGAAGAAATCTATCGTTTAGAGCCTTTGTTTATGCCGTTGACTATCCCCATTATTAGGTATTTACATATTAAACGCTTTTTATTCTGTATTTTTTCATTACCTTTGTTTCTTACGATGTAGACAAGTCTATCGAGTAGACGAGTAGACAAGTTAACGAGCTTTAGAAGAAGACAAAGTAACAGAAGAACTTTTAAGTTGACGAGTAGACAAGTTGTTTGCAGTAATACAAATGTATGACAGAAGTAATCATAATTATGAATTATGAATTCTGAATTGATGATGAAATCGTAATCATAATTATGAATTATGAATTATCAAAAAGTGAATTCTGAATTATCAGAAGCTATGAAGTTATCAGAATTAAAGACAGGAGAAACTGGTGTTATCGTAAAGGTATCGGGACACGGTGGTTTTCGTAAAACGAATCATAGAAATGGGATTTATCAAGGGCAAGACCGTTGAGGTATTGCTCAATGCACCTTTGCAGGATCCTGTTAAATATAAGATTATGGGTTATGAGGTTAGTCTTCGTCACAGCGAGGCTGACCAGATTGAGGTGTTGTCGGAGGTTGTGACACGTACTGCTGATAACGGAGAGGGGCATGAAGACAATAAGGTTGAGATGGACTCCTCCGCATACGATATCACAGACAAGGAACTAACGCCAGAGGTGTTGTCAGATGCAGTGCGTCGTAAGAGCCGTACAATCAATGTGGCACTTGTTGGTAATCCGAATTGTGGTAAGACATCGCTTTTCAACTTTGCATCAGGAGCACACGAAAGAGTAGGCAACTATTCGGGAGTGACGGTTGATGCGAAGGTGGGACGTGCTGAGTTTGATGGCTATGTTTTTAACCTTGTAGACCTCCCCGGTACTTATAGTCTTTCTGCCTATAGTCCTGAAGAACTCTATGTGCGTAAGCAGTTGGTTGACAAAACCCCAGATGTAGTTATCAATGTGATTGATTCGTCTAATCTTGAACGCAACCTCTATCTTACAACCCAGTTGATAGATATGCACATACGTATGGTTTGTGCTCTCAATATGTTTGATGAGACAGAACAGCGTGGTGATCATATTGATACACAAAAGCTTTCTGAAATCTTTGGAGTGCCAATGGTGCCAACGGTATTTACCAATGGTAGAGGTGTGAAGGAACTTTTCCGTCAGATTATCTCCGTTTATGAAGGGAAAGAAGACGAGTCGTCGAAGTTCCGCCATATCCATATCAACCACGGACATGAGATAGAGAATGGTATCAAAGAGATGCAGGAGCATTTGAAGAAATATCCTGAACTCTGTCGCCGCTATTCTACTCGTTATCTTGCCATTAAACTGTTGGAACATGATAAGGACGTAGAACAACTCGTCAATCCACTGGGCGATTCGGTTGAGATATTCAATCATCGTGATACCGCAGCAGCTCGAGTAAAGGAGGAAACTGGCAACGACAGCGAAACTGCCATCATGGATGCTAAGTATGGTTTTATCAATGGTGCGCTGAAGGAGAGCAAAGTTCTCGACAGGCGATAAGAAAGATACTTATCAAACAACCCATGTCATCGATCGCATACTAACGAATAAGTATTTTGGTTTCCCAATCTTTTTCTTTGTTTTGTTGGTGATGTTTACTGCAACCTTCGTCATTGGTCAATATCCTATGGATTGGATAGAGGCTGGTGTGGGCTGGTTGGGCGAGTTTGTTTCAACAAATATGCCTGATGGGCCAGTAAAAGATATGGTTGTCGATGGTATTATCGGTGGAGTAGGAGCCGTTATCGTTTTCCTTCCTCAGATATTGATACTTTTACTTCTTTATCTCCTATATGGAGGATTGCGGTTATATGTCACGTGCAGCCTTCATCATGGACCGATTGATGCACAAGATGGGGCTGCATGGAAAGTCGTTTATCCCACTAATCATGGGCTTCGGTTGTAATGTGCCAGCGGTGATGGCAACACGTACGATTGAGAGTCGGAGAAGTAGGTTGATAACAATGCTGATACTCCCATTAATGAGTTGTTCGGCTCGTCTACCTATCTACGTGATGATTACGGGTTCGTTCTTTGCCTTGAAATATCGTTCACTTGCCATGCTCTCCTTATATATAATAGGTGTGCTAATGGCAGTGGTGATGAGTAGACTTTTCTCTACCTTTGTAGTCAAAGGTGAGGATACACCATTTGTGATGGAGCTACCACCTTACCGCTTCCCAACGTGGAAGGCCATTGGCCGCCATACGTGGGAGAAAGGTAAGCAGTATCTGAAGAAGATGGGAGGTATTATCCTCGTTGCATCTATCATCGTATGGGCATTAGGCTATTTCCCACTCCCTGACGACCCAAATATGAATAATCAGGTACGACAGGAGCAAAGCTATATTGGACGACTCGGTAAAGCCGTTGAGCCAGTGTTCCGTCCACAGGGTTTCAATTGGAAATTGGATGTTGGCTTGTTGTCTGGTATGGGTGCAAAAGAGATTGTTGCATCAACAATGGGCGTACTCTATTCTAATGATGATAGCTTCTCTGACGACAATGGTTATAGTAGTGAGACAGGCAAATACTCAAAGCTACATAATCTGATTACAAAGGATGTAGCAACTATGCATCACATCAGCTACGAGGAAGCAGAGCCTATTGCAACACTTACAGCCTTCTCGTTCCTTCTCTTTGTACTGCTTTACTTCCCTTGTGTGGCTACGATTGCAGCTATAAAGGGTGAAACAGGCAGTTGGGGTTGGGCACTCTTTGCTGCAGGTTACACAACGGCATTAGCTTGGATCGTCAGCGCAGTGGTCTTCCAAGTGGGCTTGTTGTTTATTTGATTGGGTTTGTTGTTCATTTAATAAGGAGATAAGGAGAGAGTGTGTCTCCTTCCTCCAAACCCTTCCCTGAAGGGAGGGAAGTAAATAGCGCGATATCCCTGAAACAAATTTTCAATGTAAAAGGGTAACAGAGCAAAATACAGCTCTGCTACCCTTTTACTTTTTTGTTTTATAGATTTGTGTTATATAGGCAGTTCTACAGTTCTTATATTATATTGTCTTTCAAGAGTAAAAAGGAAAACCAAATATTTTGTAATTTTTGTCTTTTTTTATTTTTCTATTTATCTGGTCTTTTTTTCTATTCTTATGTCATTCTGTCTCTTTTGTGCATTTTGTCTTTCATCATAGTAAATGACTTGTTTATTTGTAAACATGTTTACTTATCAATCAAACACGTTAACTTGTCAACTGCACACTCTTTTTATTTATAATTATAAGTGTTTTATGTACTCTTTTGTTGAGTTTAGTAAGTATTTAATTAAATTTTTAGTAGAGAATGTAATTTTTACCCGAAAAATGCTTGCGATTTTTTTATAAATAATATATATATTTGCATCCCATGGAAGTAATAATCTTTTGTATGTTGTGAAAAAGCAGCAATACATTTAAGTTTATGACCTATCTCTAATAAAAAGTTTCATTGGGAAACAAAAACGTAAAGTTTAGCGAAACAGTTACACAATAATATTTTAATAATCAAAAGAGATCTATGGAGAAAAGAATTACTCTCTTTTTGTTTGGTCTTATTCTGTCATTAGGAACAGCGTTTGGTCAGGCAAAGATTAACGGAACCGTAGTTTCTCAGGGCGATGGAGAAGCCGTTATCGGAGCATCTGTCATGGTACAAGGTACTACGATGGGTACAGTTACCGATATTGATGGTCACTTCACTATCGACGTTCCTGCAGGAAAGAAACTCGTAGTCAGTTACATTGGTATGGTCACACAGACCGTAACAGCAAAAGATGGCATGAAGGTTGTCCTCTCTAATGACAATCATCAGCTTACTGAGGTCGTCGTAACAGGTATGACCCAGCAAGACAAACGCCTCTTCTCTGGTGCTGCAACCAAGATTGATGCTTCAAAAGCGAAGCTCGATGGTATGGCAGATGTGAGCCGTTCACTCGAAGGACGTGCTGCTGGTGTGAGCGTTCAGAACGTATCAGGTACGTTCGGTACAGCTCCTAAGATTCGTGTTCGTGGTAACACGTCAATCTTCGGTTCGTCAAAACCTTTGTGGGTTGTGGATGGTGTCATCATGGAAGACATTGCTAATGTTGATGCAAGTTCTTTGTCATCGGGTGATGCAAAGACTTGATTTCTTCAGCTATTGCTGGATTGAATGCTGACGACATTGAGAGTTTCCAGATTTTGAAGGATGGTTCTGCTACATCTATCTATGGTGCTCGTGCTATGGCGGGTGTGATTGTTGTAACAACGAAGAAGGGTAAGGCTGGTCAGAGCCATTTGAGCTATACTGGTGAGTACACCCTTCGTTTGAAGCCAAGCTATAAGAACTTTAATATCATGAACTCACAGGACCAGATGGAGGTTTATCGTGAGTTAGAGAAGAAGGGCTATTTGAATTATGCGGAAATCGCTAACGCCTCTACAAGTGGTGTTTATGGTCGTATGTATCAGCTCATCTCTGAATATGATGCTACTAAGGGACAGTTCGGTCTTGAGAATACACAGGCTGCACGTGATGCTTATTTGCGTGCTGCTGAGTATCGCAATACAGACTGGTTCGACCAACTTTTCTCAAGTTCAATCATGCACAACCACTCTGTGAGTGCTTCTGGTGGTACAGACAAGGGTCAGTACTATGCTTCTCTCTCTGCTATGTCTGATCCAGGATGGTATAAGTCAAGTCGTGTTCAGCGTTACACTGGTAACATCAATACGACTTACAATATTAATAAGAAGATAGGTTTGAACCTTATTGCTAATGCTTCTTATCGTAAGCAGAGAGCTCCAGGTTCGTTGAGACGTACGATTGACCCTTCAACTGGTGCTGTTAGTCGTGCATTCGACATCAACCCATACTCTTATTCTTTGAATACTTCACGTACACTCGACCCAACCGAGTCATATACACGTAACTATGCTCCGTTCAATATCTTCAATGAGTTGAACAATAACTATATGGACCTGAATGTACACGACTTCCGTATACAGACAAGTGTTGACTATAAGCCAATTACAAAGTTGAAGCTTACTGCTTTGGTAGCTGTTAAGAGTGCAGCTTCAACGATGGAGCATATCGTTCGTGAAAATTCTAATCAGGCTTTGGCTTATCGTGCAATGGGTACAACAACTATCCGCGATGCCAATCCTTATCTTTATACTGATCCAGATAATCCATTTTCTCTTCCAGAATCAATTCTTAAAGAAGGTGGTATTCTTGACAGATCAGGTAACCACTTCTTTGGTTGGGATACCCGTCTTTCTGCTGCTTACAACGACGTATTCAATGACACACATATCGTAAACCTCTATGCTGGTGTTGAGAGTAATAGTGTTGACCGTAAGGCTACTTTTGACCGTGAGTGGGGTATGATGTTTGATGCTGGTGAGATTGCTAAGCTGAACTATCGCGCTTTCAAGATGTTCCAGGAGCAGGGTTCTGACTATTATAGCTTGTCTAATACTCACATCCGCAGTCTTGCTTACTTCGGTACAGGTACCTATTCTTATAAGGGTCGCTATCAGATGACTGGTACTTTCCGTTATGAGGGTACTAACTATCTGGGTAAAGCTACTTCAGCTCGTTGGTTGCCAACCTATAACGTTTCTGGTGCATGGAATGCTCATGAGGAAGGTTGGTTTAATAAGATGTTCAAGCAGGCGTTGACACATGCTACATTCCGTTTGAGCTATTCACTTACTGGTGACCGTCCTCCTGTAACAAACTCATTACCAATCTTCACAGCAACAGTGCCTTGGCGTCCATTTACTTCTATTCAGGAGACAGGATACGAAGAGCAGTTTGGTAATAAGAACCTTACCTACGAGAAGAAGCGTGAGTTCAACCTTGGTTTCGACTTTGGTTTCCTTGATAACCGTATCAATCTTACAACTGACTTTCTACTGGCGTCGCAACAGAGACCTCATCGGTTACGTAAGTCATCCACAGTTGGGTTCTTATAACCTTGCTAACGTTGCTTCAATGAAGTCAAATGGTATGGAGTTGTCTTTGAATACACATAACATCAAGACAAAGGACTTTCAGTTGGGAATCTAACTTTATCTTTCTCATGGACACACAATGAGATTACAAGTCTCTTCACCCATGCACGTGTTATCGACCTCGTACAGGGAACTGGTTATAGTCTTGTAGGTTACCCAGTAAACTCTATCTTCAGCATCCCATTTGCTGGACTCGATGGTGAGGGTCTGCCAACATTCATGAATGAGGATGGCAGAAGAACTAACTCAAGCCTTAATCTTCAGGAACGTGATCAGGAGAAGATTAAGTATCTGAAGTATGAAGGTCCTGCCGACCCAACGACAACGGGTTCATTCGGTAACGTCTTCCGTTATAAGAACTGGGACCTCAACGTATTCGTTACTTATAGCTTTGGCAATAAGGTTCGTTTGAACCATATCTTCAGCAATCGCTATGACGATATGGATGCTTTGCCCTAAGGAGTTCCGTAATCGTTGGACATACAGTGGTGATGAGGCTGTGACTAATGTTCCTGTTATTGCTGCACGTCGTCAGAATCGTAACAATCCACAGTTGGATGTAGCATACAATGCTTATAACTATTCTGATGTTCGTATCGCTAAGGGTGACTTCATTCGTATGAAGGAAATCTCATTGGGTTACACTTTCCCTGCAGCAATGATTAGAAGTATTGGTGTTAGCAGTCTGGCTTTGAAAGCTTCAGGAACTAACCTCTTCCTCTTCTATTCAGATAAGAAGCTGAACGGTCAGGATCCAGAGTTCTTCAATACAGGTGGTGTGGCTGCCCCAGTTCCAAAAGCAGTTCACCATGACATTGAGATTAGGTCTTTAATATTTTAACTGAGGCTTTAAGTTCAGCTGAGAATCTTTCAAATGTTGATGGTAACATTGGAAACCTTAACAAGGCAAGTGGTAGGAATATGACAGCCACCAGTCTAAAAGAAAGAAGCTGAATCAGAACCAGAAGTAATTTAATATAGAACGAATATGAAAATTAAGAATATCATATATAAGGGCAGCATGATGCTTGCATCTGTAGCGATACTTGCGTCTTGTGCTGACCAATTGGATACGTTGCCAGACAACCGTACGACTTTGGACACACCAAAGAAGATTGCGGGTCTACTTGTGACAGCCTATCCTGATCGTACACCGACTCTCTTCAATGAGTGGATGTCTGACAATACCGATTACATGGGAGCACAGAATAGCCAGGGTAACCGTGGTGGTGACCAGTACTTCTTCTGGCAGGAGCAGACAGAGGGTGGTAATGACTCTCCAGAGCAGGTGTGGATGCTTTATTATGGAGGTATCTATAAGGCGAATGAGGCTTTGGCAGCCATTGAGGATCAGGGTGGTCCAAAGAACGATATACTTCGTAATTCAAAGGGTGAGGCTTTGGTTCTCCGTGCTTATAACCACTTTGTTCTTGCTAATGAGTTCTGCCGTCCTTATAATGGCAAGACCAGTACAAAAGATGCTGGACTCTATTATGCAACAGGTATTGCAGACTTCTCTGCTGCTGCAGAACAGAGTGTTCGTGGTACAGTAGCTGATGTCTATGCAAAGATAGCTGAAGATATTGAGGCTGGTATTCCATTGATTAATGATACATACGAGGTTCCAAAGTACCATTTTAATAAGCAGGCTGCTTACGCCTTTGCAACTCGTTTCTACCTCTATTATGAGAAGTGGGAGAAGGCAAAGGAATATGCTGATAAGCTCTTAGGTAGCAATCCTGCAGCTTCTTTGCGTAATTACGCAGCCTTACAAGCTATGCCACTGAGTAAGTCAGAGCAGGCAGTAAAGATTGCTGAGGCTTATTGTAGTGCTTCTGCAGATTGTAATCTCCTTATTCAAACCAGTGTCAGCAATGCTGGTATGGCTCTTGCACCATGGTTAACAAGTAAGCGTTATACACTCACTAACTATTTGTCAGAGACAGAATTGTTCCAGAGCAATAACATTTGGGGTACATCATCAAACCTCATTTGGAAGCCATTTACCGTTAATCAAGCTGAGAGTAACTTTGCTTTGTTGATGAAACTTCCACGTGAGATGGAGATTGTTAATACAACAACAGGCTCTGGTTATCTTCGCACATTGAATGTTGACTTCACCATGGATGAGGCTTTGCTCAACCGTGCAGAGGCTGAAATCATGCTTGGTCAGAATGATGCTGCTTGTGCAGATATGACTATCTGGATGAAGAACTTCTTCAATACCAATGTAACACTTACCCCAACAAGTGTACAAACTTACTTCAAGACAGTTCCATACGCATACGCTGATGCTGATAAGATGGTGCCAAGTTTCAAGAAGCACATCAGCCCTCGCTTCACAATTGGCGTTGAAGGCTCAGTGCAGGAGTCACTCTTGCAGTGTATGCTTAACTTCCGTCGTATCGAAACTGTACACCAGGGTTTGCGTTGGATGGATATCAGACGTTACAACATCGAGATTCCACGTCGTCTGATTGGTGTTAATGGTAGACCTTCAAAGAACCTTGATTGGTTGGAGAAGGACGACCCACGTCAGGTGGTACAGATTCCACAGAGTATTCGTGAGTCTGGTGTTGCAGGCAACCCAGTCAAGGCTCTTGCAGCAGGTGCAAAGATTGTTGACCTTTCTCTGTACAAATTACCAGTACTTTCAGCGGTCAATCAGTATTCTGCTCCAGTAAGTGCACACACTTTTTAATAGCTAATTAAAGAATTAAGAAATGAAGAAAAACATATTAGCTTTATCGCTGTTGGCGGCAGTTGCAGCAGGCTTCACAGCTTGTTCGGACGATACTTTGTCAAGCGAGAGCGTTATCAAGCCTTCTAAGGCAGCAGACACAGCCTTTGATAAGTGGCTGTATAAGAACTTCGTAGTACCTTATAACATTCAGATACAGTGGCGTTATGAGGATAATGAGTCGGATATGTCTTACTATGATGTACCAGCCGATTCAGCTCAGTCTGTACAATTAGCGCATATTGTGAAGTACACTTGTGTTGAGGCTTATACTGAAGCTGCGGGCATCGAGTTCACTCGTCGTTACTTCCCAAAGCTCTTCAGCTTCTTGGGTGAGTTCGAGTATGGAAACAATGGTAGTATGAAAACTTGGTACAGCTGAGGGTGGAAAGAAGATTCGTCTCTTGGGTGTTAATCATCTTGATAAAGTCAAGAACAATCGTACCGCTTTGGATGAATATTATCTTAAGACGATTCACCATGAGTTTGTTCACATTGTTAACCAGACAAAGGACTACCCACGTGAGTTTGGTAAGATAACACCAACAGGTTATGTTAATGACTCGTGGCTTTCTGAAAAGTATGGGACAGGTTATGAGCAGCGTGGCTTTGTTTCAGCCTATTCACAGAAGGAAGAGCGTGAGGACTTTGCTGAGGTAGTTAGTACTTACATTATCTCTACCGATGCACAGTGGAACGCTATCCTCAAGAAAGCAACCGTCGTGGATGCGAATGGTGCAGCTGCAGCGGATCAGCCAGGTGTAACAGCTATTGAGAAGAAACTCGAGATTGCTAAACGTTACTATAAAGATACCTTTAATGTCGACCTTGACAAGGTGCGTGATGCAGTCATCGAGCGCGAGAATAACGTAGTCAATGGCAGTTATAATCTGACAAATCTTAATTATTAAGAAAGGATCATTATATGAAAGCAAATAAATTATTTATATATCTCCTACTTGCTTTGCCAGCACTCTTCCTTCAGTCATGTCAGACTGAAGAGGAGAACGTCTTCGATAAGTCTTACTCTGAGCGTATGGACGATTTCCTTCAGAAGGCACAAGAAACGTTGGTGGCATCTCAGTACGGTTGGGCTTTAGACTATTATCCAAAGAGCAACCAGTCTTATGGTGGTGTGGCTTATACTATCAAGTTCACTCGTGATAATGCGATTGTGCGTTATGAGAACAAACCTGATGATGGCGAAGTAAAGTCATTGTATAAGATGAAGGAAGACGACGGACCAGTTTTGTCGTTTGATACATACAATACCTTCCTCCACACCTATGCAACACCAAAGTCGGGTGAGTATCGTGGTAAGGAAGGCGACTTCGAGTTCGTTATCGATAGTATTGGTGCTGACCGCATCAAGATTCACGGCAAGCGTTCGTTGAATACTATGTATCTCCGCAAACTCTCTGGCGAAAGCTCAGAATATATGGAGAAGGTGACCGATCTCACCAACCTCTTTGTTTTCTCTGATGTAGCTCTTAACATTGGTGGAAAGCCTTATACACTCGTTATTACAGATAAGAACAATCGTCAGTTAGCTATCTACGATGGTGATAAGATCATTGCTGAGTCTGCTTATGCGTTTACAGATAAGGGAATCCGTTTGTATGAGCCTATCACATTGAATGGTGTACAGTTGTACGACTTAACTCTTGATAAGGCTACTGCTAAGTTTACTGGAACCGGCGTAGAGTCTACTGCTTCAAACGTTGATGTTAACCTCATTGCGAATATGATTGGTGCTATCAACGCTTCTAATGGTGAAAAGACTATTACGAAGACCATTCCATATCTTAGCAAGCTCAACATCAGTTGTGATGCATCATGGATTCAGCTCTCTAAGGAGGGCGATAAGCTCACTATTAAGGTAGATGCTAACCCAATAGCAACGAATGCACGTGCTGCAAAACTCAAGATATCAAATGGTACTGCCGAGGCACAGGTACAGATCTTGCAGTTTGACCTTTCTGCTCTCATGGGTACTTATGAGCTCACGATGACCTCATTTGTATCAAAGGATGGAAAGAAAGGCTTCTTTGAGAATACACGTACAGCACGATTGAGATATGCAGGCTCTGGTGCGAACCGCAAGTTCTACCTCAATGTTCATAGTGATTATGGTTCAGACTATGTATTCCCATTGACCTACGTGGCTTCTGCCAATGCGTTCTTGATGCAGGGTGGACAGAAGGTGATAACCCTACAGGGTCAAAGCATAACCTATTACATCGGTAATGCCTTTAATATTGATGAGAAGAGAGGTACAGGTACGGGTACGGGTGCTTACAACCTAATTTCCTTTACCGTAGCAGACAATGGAGATATTAGCGCATCACTCTGTGGACCATTGTTCAGCATCATTAATGGACAGGTACAGTATACTGGTATGACTACTGAGCGTATCATGCTCTGGGCTTATACAGGCGAACCATTCACCTCTGAGAACCTTGCTGGTTGGTGGGATTACTGGATTAACCCAGTCATCACCAAGAAGGCTACTGCTTCACCTGCTAAGCCTTCTATCTTGCCAGAGGAGTCATTCGACAATACTGAGTCAGTATTGATGCCACAGTATCTGCCAAACCGTATTGCGCGCTTCGATGTAGATTGGAACTCATTCCTCACAACATCTGCTGCGTCTCAAGTAAAACTAAACAAGTAAATGTTTTATGAAAAAGATATTTAATATTTGTCTTCTCCTTGCTGTTACTGCAGGCTTCGTTGCCTGCAGTGACGACAACGATGCTGGTAGTAATTACTTGCGTGAGAACACTGTGAAGATAGTAAAGCTCAAACCTCTTCTTCAATGCCGCAGCACAGAAGGGTGGTGTAAAGTTTACCGCACCGGCTGGCTCATCAGTATCAGTCAGTGATTCATGGGCAACAGCTCAGTTGCAGAATGACTCTGTTATTGTTAGCGTAACCAATAACCCGGGTGTTGACAGTCGCTCTGCTGTGTTGACAATCAAGAATGGTAGTGATTCAACTAATCTGTCTATCTTGCAGTCAGGATCTGTATTCAAATACAAGGGTGCTAAGTCTTATGTTATGAATGACAATGCTACAACTCTCACCCTACCTTATTCAAAGTTAGGTGCTACGCCAACATTGGAACTTGCTGATGCTGCAGATTCTTCTGCCGTGACATCTATTGAGGATAAGGATTCTGCTTTTGTGGCACATATTAGTGCAAACACAACAGGCGAAATTCGTACTATCTCACTTATTTTGAAGAATCAACAGAACCGTGATACTATCACTGTAACACAGGGTAGCATTGACGACCTTGCAGGTAAGACTTATAGTCTCTATGGTTACGATCTTCTTAAGATGACATCATCTACAACTGATATTAAGACATTGGTTACACAGATTGTTGGTACACTTGAGAAGAAATCTGATACCGAGTTGACCTTTAATTCAAGTGACACAGGTATGAAGATGACGCTTACCTTTGACCCTGCTAACGTGTCATTGACATTGAATGCTGGTGAATATGTTCTTTCAAAGAGAAATGAATGATACTACTTATTACTACAGAACTGCTATTTGGGACATCAATCATTATAGTGCATTCATGAAGCTTATTCGTCAGCAGACTGAAGCACATCGTTCTGGTCAGGTGAGTGATGCTGATTTTGCTAAATTCCAGAAGGTTGTTCCTGGTATTTTATAACTATTATGCATCAAATCAGTTGACAATGACAGCAAGAATGGCGTACTCAAAAGCAGATAAAATGGTTGCTGGTATGCTTGAGGATAGTGGTAAGAATGCTGCTTACATTAAGAGCTTAACGTATTTAGGACCTTTGGGTTTCCCTCTTAATTCATTTAATGGAAATGCCTTCGCGATCTATAAGTACAACCAGCAGGGAAGCCAGTTATACCTTAATGGTCCTCTGTTCCTGCTTCAGCCTGTGGCGCTTCTCCATCCTTTAAGCACAAGTGCTAAGCCTGCTACGTTCATGCATAAGAGATAATGAAAGGTTTGAGAAATTTTTAAGTAGACGAGTCTTTTAAGTAGACGAGTAAACAAGTAAGCGAGTTGACAAGTTAATTGTTTTGAGGGGTATAGCTCCTTTGGATAATTAACTTGTCAACTCTTTTTTGTGGCTTTGTTTTCTGATTAGGATAGACGAAATGATGACAGATAGAATGCAAAAGGAATAAAGACAAAGTAACCTTTTAGAATAATACTCAAGATAGTTTTTTTATAATATTCAATAACTTGCTCTATAGAAGTCCAACAAAGGGCATTAAGGTTTTGGTTAACTCCAGACTCTGTAATGCCCATATTTTTAGCAATTAGGCTTGTATCTTTATAGAGTATTTTCTCACAAAGCGTTCTACATCTACGAGCTGTAGTAGTATTAACCAAGTCGTTAATCAGTGAGAACATGATTTTAAGTATCTCCTCTTGTTCTTTATTAGCCATAGAAATAGTAAATGAATACTTCAATCTACCTACAAGGCTATCTAAAGCTCTTCCTGATTTATATATAGCATCACCATCCATCATGTCACGTTCTCGGTTTACAGTTTTCATATCGCCTAAGCCTATTGCAATCCTAAGACCATATTTATTAAAACTATCTTTTGCTTTGTCTTCAGGTGTAAATGATTTAACCCACGTTTTTAGTATAAGTGCAACTTCAAGAGCATTTTCAGGTGATGGTAGCACACATTCTATGGTGTCACCTCTTACTATACGCCCCCAAAACTTTGAGTATCTATCTTCAAGGATAACTAAACATTTTTTGATATGATCGTTAAGTTTTAGCATAGATTCTTGTGATAATGAAGTAGAAGAAACTACATCTGCAGATATCGTTGCGTACATATTATTGTAAGTATTAATTTAAATGTTGAAACAAGTAGTAGAACTTGTTTTTGTAGTAACTACAAGTCCCAGAGCTTGTAAATGGTTTTTAGAACAAGTACTGAAAGAAGAGTTCTTTATCTTCTTATTCCTATGGAGGATTTCAATGCTCTAATTTACAAATATACTGAATATATCTGAAAAGCAAGAAGATATTAAGAAGAATCAATCAAAATTCGAATTAATGTTTTTGCTCACTCTTGTAATTAGATGGAAGTTGTGTGAAATAAATTTACAAAACAACAGCCTTGAAAGTTAAAAACGACGAGAAAACGTGGATTTTGGAGGCTTTGTAAGTTTCCTATAACCAGAGGGTTACGAAGTTGTTTGGGAAAAGGTGCTTAATTGGGTCCTTAAAGGGCGTCTTTAAGAGGTCAAAAGAGCATCTTTAAGAAGCCAATTAAGCGTTAATTCGAGTGCTGTTAAGCATGAATTATTTTTGAGGGTGTGATTTTTTATTACAAAATGTCAGATAGGCGAGTGTGCCCACTGCTGCCATTGGGTTAATAGTTAACCTCAATGGAAGTTGGGTAAACTCTACAAGGGTCGAAATATTCGGTACAGCTATTAATCATGTCTTGGAGGTTTGCCTTCACATTCTTTCGATAGAGCTCTTTCCCGTTGACGATAACGGTTACGGGCTTCTTCATGTCTATGAGTTCACTGTTCAAATAAATGCGTAGTCTACCGCCCTTTGCATTTGTGTAGCTACGGTTAAATCTCATTTCAATACCCCAATGCTTGTCTCTCTCAACAGCGGTATATTCTACCTCTTTGATATTAATCGTCACCACATTATTATGGATATTCATATCATAGTAAGTGCGATTCTGCGTAGGAGAGGCTAACACTTGTAGGTTGTAGAACCCCGAACGATGACGACCATCCATCTCATAGTCTTCCCAGAGAACTGTCTTTGGATAGGGATTACGAACGAAATTCTTTAGCCATGGGGTAGTGAGGTCGTATTTAATATGATGCTGCATACCAGGCAGGAGGTTGATACGATGAACAAAGAGCGGACGCTTGTCGGTATCAAGCGGACGTGCCAACTGAGCAGAATCAAATGCAATCTGCGTATAATGAGTTAGAATATTACGGTAGAAACCAGTGTCATCCGCTCCAGTGAGAAATGAGAAACCAATGTTAGCACAGTTTTCTATGGGGGCATTCTTCAATGGTTCGCCACCAGCCATTGGACCCGCTGCAGCCCAATAGTCGGCATAGAAAGAGGCAAGACGCTGACTGCCATAGCCACCTTCAGATATGCCAAAGACATAGAGGCGGTTGGCATCAACATTACCCTTCGACAAAGTGCTTGTCGGATTAGTTTCTCCCAAGCAAACTGCTTTGCTACTTGCCACCAGCGATAGTAGTCGCCTTCGTTAGGAATCTGTGGAATGAAATAGAGTGAAGGACCATCTTGGAATCTGTTTCCTAAGATAAGTCCGGTCGACCATTCATGTTCCTTTGGACCAGAACCATGCAGGTAAAGGAACAACGGAAGCTTTCCTGCTGTGCTTCCCTTTACACCATAGTAGTAAGGCATGACAGCATTCTTTTCCAATGCTTCTGGTAAGTTCCACGATGCTTTTACGCCCTTCTGCAAGTCTTCAGGCTTTGCAAGTTTCTGTTCATTCAACTCGCGATTCGCCTCACACCATGCAGCCCACACCATCTTTTGGTTTTGAGCAATATCTTTGTTCTTTATCAGTTGCTGTATATCCGTAGTATAAGTCTTATTACGTTGAAAGGCATCCTTGCTCTGCTGCTCCTCATTCTGCTTCGTTTTGAGTGTTTGAAGGAAGTAGTTTTTCACCTTCTCCTGCATATTACTTCCCTGTGCGTGAGCGTTGTTAGTGATAGCAGAGAGTGCGAGCGTCAAGCCCACAGCTACGATAAAGTTATTGATAGGCTTCATTGTCTGTCTTTGTCCTTTTCAATGTATTTGTTTATTTGGGCTTAACCCCTTGTATGATTTAGATTTGCAGACAAAGGTAAGCATTTTTAGAGAACTGTGCAAGAGCCTCACCTCCAACCCCTCTCCGAATGGAGAGGGGAGTAGTCACCGATATACCCTACAAGATGGATTGGTATTATAGATTAATATTATACCTTTTAATATCTTCTATAGGGATATCACGGTAATCACTCCCTCTCCCATTCGGAGAGGGGTTGAAAGTGAGCTCTTCTCCATTCGAGAGGGGCTGGGGGTGAGGCTGTATTAGAATCCACCGCCCATTGGTGGACCACCTGAAGGACGACCACCGCCAAAGCCTTTCTTTCCACCTTCACGTGGACCCATGCCGGGACCATTGCGGTCGTAGTCTGGACTATCCTTTGGTTTAGGCATAGCGTTCTTACCACCAAAGAGGTTCAAACGGTAGGTAGCACGCAGCATGATATAGCTGTTAATACTATTGTATTCAGTATCTGTACGACTCATAGAGTTGATGACACGTGAGAGGTTGCTCTGCTGACGTAAGATGTCATAGAACTGCAAACTGAAGGTCAGTGCATTACCCTTCAACATACTCTGCGAGATTTGCGCATTCCAAAGCAGCTCGTTGGTGTTCAATGAAGCATCGCTATATCCACGACGACTGTTCTGGTGAAGGTCGGTCGAGATACTCATGTTCCAAGGGAGGTTAAGACTCAACGTACCACCGTATGCAAACTGCCATGTGCGTAGGTTGCTAACGCTCTGAAGGTTGTTCTTAGTGCGCGTATAGTCAACCGAACCGTCTAACTCTAATTCTAACCAAGAGGTGCGATAGCTGGCAGCGAGTCGCTCTCCAAAGGTCAATGACTTAGTGATATTCTTCTCTAAGTTGCTTGTTCTATTAAGCTGCAGATAGCTGACATAGCGGTTGAAGTTAGCACGTGTGAAGGTATGGAGGTTCCATACTCCAGCTGAGTCGATACTTGTATTATACATCAATCCCGCATCTGCATCCCAGTTACCATTTACGTTGATAGGCTGGATGGTACGTGCACCTGTAATCGCATCGTAAGTCACACTGTTGCCAATTGCATTTCGTGTCGTTGAGAAGTTGGCAAAGGTCATCAGCGCCTGTGAATGACTCTGCTTGTAAGTGTTATAGAACAAGCGGAAGTTATTGGTGAAGGCTGGCTTCAAACCAGGTTACCAACAGAGATGTTCTGTGGGTCAGTGTTATCGACGATACTCAGCAGCTGACTCATCGTAGGCTGAGTGATAGTACCCTTATAATTGATACGCAGATTGCTCTGCTCGCTGAACTTATAACGGAAGTCGAAAGTAGGACTCCAGTTGAATACTGTGCGTGCTGTGTCAACGTGTACACCGAGGTAATCCTGCATATAAGTAGAGTGCTGTGGCTGGAACATCACACCCACGTTCATCTTCCACTTATCACGAATCATTCGCATCATCACCTGCATGTCGTGTGTGTAAGTGCGATACTCAGAGTAACGGCTCAGGTTATCATCGAGATAGCTTGCCAAAGGATTGGTCAGCAGTCCGAGATAATTGTCCCATGAACGGTAAGCTGGTTGCAGACTACCGAAGGCTCCTGATGGCATAGCAGAGAGATCGTAGGTGTCACGGTCGCTCTTTGAGAAGCCATACTTAAACTGATAGCTGAACTGCAGATAAGTTTTGCGGGCTATTGGCTCGCTATAAGTTGCCTGCAAAGCATAGTCCCAACTCTTTGTTGGCATAAGGTTGTAACGATATGCACGATAAGTAGAGTCGTTTCCGAGTGCATCTTGCAACTGGAAATACTGAATATCTTGTGTTGAGAATGTCTTTGAATCCGAATCACTATAATTACCATCTACACGCAAGGTAACGTTTCGTCCGTTGCTTGAGAGCTTGCGATTTACTTGCAGCATAGCACCCAATGAGGTTGAATTACCATAGCTAATGGTCATGTTACGCTGTGTGTTCACCATCGTTCCCAATGCTTTCAGCTGTGCGATAGAGGCTGTTGACAATGGATCATCCACCGTTTCGTATGGGTCAGCGTTATAGGCGGCAGAAGAACTAACCACCTGTCCGTCGTTCTTAGTGAGTCTGAAGTTAGGACGGAACATAATATTCCATACAGAGTCAGGACGCCACTCTAAGCGGAAACGACCATCCCAAGAGTTTGTTCTGGTGTATTCTTGTGCGAGACGGTTGCCAAATGAACCCTGTTGTGCTACGAAGTTCTCACTTGATACACGTGTATTCAGGTCGCCATTAGAGTGGTTCCAACGCACACTACCATCCCACTGCAAGGTGTTTCCATTGTCATAGTTCATGTTCAGACCCACCATCTTGGTTGCGTTCAATCCCTGACGTACGCCACCGAAACCGCCACGTGGACCACCACCGAAGCCCATGTCGTTGACATTATTGGCTGATGCAAAGCCCATCATACGGAACTTATTATTGAAATAGGCACCCATCGCCTTCTCTGAATAGCGGTTATGCGTACCGATACCGAGGTCAATATTAGAGAATAAACCCTTGTTCATTCCCGCCTTGATACCAAAGTCGAGAACAGTTGACTCGTTACCATCATCGATACCAGTCACACGAGTCAAGTCACTCTTTTGGTCGTAAGCCTTAATGGTTTGTACGATAGAGGTTGGGAGATTCTTCATAGCGGTCTTGGTATCGCCCACCATGAACTCCTTTCCATCAACAAGAATCTTCTTAACTTCCTTACCATTAATCTTAATGGTTCCATCACTCGATACTTCTGCACCGGGCAATCTCTTTACGAGGGCTTCAATTGTCGAACCTTCTGGCACGCGATAAGCCGAAGCATTGTACTGGAAGGTGTCTGCCTTTACGACAACTTTCGGCGCACTTGCCACAACTTTCACCTCTTTCAATGTGCGTGAGTCTACTTGGAAGTCTAACTGTCCCACTGATACGTCTTGCTCATTGGCAATCGTAATGTTTTGAAAAATAGTCTTGTAGCCTACATAAGACGCTTTCAAAATGAATCGTCCATTGTTTGGAGCCGTAATCTTAAAGCTTCCTGCTTCGTCTGATGTGGCACCGACAACATAGCTACTGTCCTGCTTCAACAGCTGAACAATAGCAAATGGTACTTTCTCCTTTAACTCTCCATCATAGAGTGATCCCGTAATTGTTCGATTCTGTGCCAGCATCGATATAGAGCCAGTCAACAGTAGAACGAATGTCAACAGTCTTTTTACCATAAGTTTATTGTTAATTTCTAAATCTTGTCGTTGAACGCATATATATGACGATGCAAGAACGTGATAAGGTTTAATGTAGGGTTAATATTTTTATTGAAAAAGATTTTAAGATGCTTATATATAAAGAGGTGTTTGGGGTCTAAGAAAGAATACTAGTTGGTTCTTTTTGTGGTGCAGAAGTGATTTTGATAGTAAACAACTTGCAAACACTGCACACAGTAGAAGTGTTGTGCGCAAAAACGTTGATTTGATTATTAAAGAGTGTGAAATAACTATGTATATCTATGTTTGAGTAAAAAGAAAAAGGCGTATTTTTTGTATTGAATATTAAAGGAGAAAGCTTATGAGACAGAATATTATTATATCAAAACAGTTCAAGAGTGAATTGGCAACAGCCATCTCAGAATGTGAGAAGGATAAAATCTTTGTACTCGTTGATGAAACGACACATGAGAAATGTTGGGAGCTTATCAAAGACGACTTCTGTCTGAAGCAGGCACAAGTAATTACGATTGGTACGACTGATAGTAGTAAGACGCTTGACACATTGGCTTCTGTATGGGAAGCATTGCAGCAGGGAGGGGCTACACGCCACTCACTGTTGATAAACCTGGTGGCGGTATGGTGACCGACCTTGGTGGTTTTGCTGCTTCAACCTTCAAGCGTGGAATCAACTTTATTAATATTCCAACGACGCTGCTTGCGATGGTAGATGCCAGTGTGGGCGGTAAGACAGGGTGTTAACTTCGGAGGATTGAAGAATGAGATTGGCGTGTTTAGTGAGGCTGATGTCGTTCTTCTTAATACCGAATGGCTTAAAACACTCGATACGGAAAACATCCGCAGCGGTTATGCTGAGATGTTGAAGCATGGATTGATAGCTGATGACGCCATGTGGGCAGAGTTGATAAACTTCAATCTTGCTCAGCCAGACTTACAGCAATTGAGCGAAATGCTTGGTAAGAGTGTGCGTGTAAAGGAGTGTATTGTTCAGGAAGATCCACATGAAAAGGGTATTAGAAAGGCATTAAATCTCGGACATACCTTTGGTCATGCGTTTGAGTCATGGTCATTAGAAAAGAGTCCAATCCTTCATGGTTATGCAGTAGCTTTCGGTTTGATAGCTGAGCTTTATCTGTCCGTTGTGAAGACTGGTTTCCCAACAGAACGTATGCGCCAGACAGTCAACTTCATTCGTGAGTATTATGGCACATTACCTATTACGTGTAATGACTATCCAAAGCTCATTGAGTTCATGCATCATGATAAAAAGAATCGTGGTAATGAAATCAATGTCACGCTCTTAGGTGGTATTGGTGATATCCGTATCAACCAGTCTGTCAGTGAGGATGACGTTAAGGAAGCCCTTGACTTTGTGCGTGAAGGGTAAGCCTTTAACCTTTGAACTTTGAGGTTTGAACTTTGAACTTTATGATTTGCGTTTAACCTTTAAACTATTTCCTTTGAACTTTGAGGTTTGAACTTTGAACTTTATGATTTGGGTAAACTCTTTGAACAATTCCTTTTGAGCTTTGCCCTTAACTATTTATCAAGTTCACCATACCCCACTTTAATCTATTTGGGCTCCCCTCCTTTCGGAGGGGTCGGGGGAGGCTTTTTACATCCCATCTTCCTCCGCCATCTCCAACTCGCTCTTTGGCTGTTCTGGTTGGTCAGTTGGTGTATCAAGTTGTGTAGCCTTGTTGATACGCATACGGCTCATGTTGTCAATGGTTACATCTAATGGAATATACTCATCGCTCTTTGGATCAGGCGAACCAACGCTTGCACCAAAGTAAAGAACGTTGCCTTCTGCACGGTCGAACATAAATCCTAAAAGTGCACCATTCTTACCATATTGATTATCAGTAAACTCTCTGAAATCATCTTTCGTAAGTGTACGATCATAGAATGAAGAACCATCTTGACGTAGAATCTGTACTTGGAACTTGTTATCATAGTATTTACGTCCGTCTTCGTCGCTAACGATAGTCAATGATTTGTCCGCATAACGATGGATACGGATTGTGTAAGTGCCACCCATCCATTCAATCTTCTTCTCATACTTGAAATCGGTCATTGACTGTGGACCGCTTGGCACCTTTGGCTTTGGTGCTATCTTAGTGATAATATCGTTTGATTTCTTTTCATGCTTGCAGGCTGTGACACCAAAAAGTATCAAGCCCAAGCTTAATATGCAAAGTATTTTTCTTGTCATAATACGTAATTCTTGTAGGCAAAAGTACGTATTTTCTTTGAACCCTGCAAGTATGAAGTGCAAAAGATAGTTTATCTGGTGAGGTAATGATAACGGATTATAAGGATAAGCATAGAAAACAATGTAGAAGTTTTTTATTCCTCAAAGTCACCAATCGGATATAAATCTATCAATAGAAAGCTCGTGATAATAGCTCTATTAAAATGGTGATGAGCATTCGCACTATTGGTGTTGATGCTCCGCACCATTAGTGTTAGGCGTTAACACGTAGCTTATCGATACTAATGAGTTAGGGATAAAAACGCTGGAAATAAAAAAAGGATGCACGAAATGTGCATCCTCAAGAGAAACTATTGAGAAATAATCAGTTACACTGTCTCTCTCAGAAAGAGTGATAAGACTGCTTTAAGCGTCTTTAATGCACTCCTTAATTAAATTGATAAACTTCTCTTCGCCCAATCCTGAACGCTCAGAAGCGGTGCGGACAGTAGCTTTTTTGAGAATTAACTTACCCAATGGGGTATTTAGCATTTTGAAAGATGGATAGCGAGAAGCAAGTTCTTTCTTCAGATTTGGATAAGCTGCAAAGAGGTCTTTCAGACGGGTGTCTGGTGTTATCTCAATCGGAGCGTCTGATGGAGCAGCAGATGAATCGTCGTCCTCATTGTCAGAAGAAGTAGTATTTGCAGCACTCTCCTCCTCTTTTCCAGCCCATGTCAGCAAGGTCTGTGAACCAGTCAGCTCACGGATATGTGTACAATCTTGCATCATCTCGAGTACACCACGGAAGCGACCCTCTGCATCGCGCACAGCAAAGTAAACGATGTAGATAAATACTTCTGGTTTGTTAATCCAGAATTCGGCTTTATCTTGTTCGCCACTACGGAATTTCTCTACGATTTCCTCAACGATGTGTACACTCTTACGTGGGTGACAGTTAGACACTTGTCGTCCGATGACATTCTTTGATCTTGGGAAGACACGATGGTCGGTATCTGAATAGAACTTCACCAACTCGTTTTCGTCCACGAAAGAGATGTCTACTGGCAGATGCTTATAGATAAGGTTTATCTGCTCTAAGGTTAGCTTACCAGTTGCCACGTCCAACTCCTGCTGTGGTCCTGCAGAGTAGCCATATTTGCTGAGTAATGCCTGAAGGTCTTCTGCAAAGCCTTGTTGTGGTGCTGATTGTTGGGTGTTAGGTGTTGATGGAGTGTCCACTTTGAAGAAGGCAAAACCAATCTCTTGGTCGCCCGACTTCATGTCCTCAAACTCCTCTGCCGAGATAAGAGCGTATGAAGTAGGGTAGAGAATAGTCTCCTCCTTTTCCATCAAGTCGCGTGCATAGGCGATAAGCTCATTTTGTTTAGCGATGAAAGCTTCCTCGTCACCAGCCTCTAAGAGTCGGAGTGAATCCTTGATTTCATCACGAACGATGTCGTCAAAGCTCCACATTGTTGTGGTTGGACGGTCAAATCCCTTCTTTTCCAAAAGTGGATAGAGCTGATTCTGCTTGCGGTGATAGTGGATAGGATACTGACGAATCTGGTCGTAGAGTTCTAACCACTGGTTCTTAATGACAGGATATTGTATAAGATCCTCCACTGCAAGGAGTAGTCGGCGCATCTCGTCATTCTCTTTATAATAATGTGTCAGCGGATGGTCGGCAGGAACATTAGGACGGCTATAATCCATAAAACCTTCCACGAGTTCAATAATCTTGCGCATGTCTGCACGGATACACTCGTCGTCCTCACGCGATTTCATATTCTGTTCGATGAAAGGCAAGGTGATAAGGGCGAATCTTTCCGATCTTATTTTTCATCACTTCACGTGCCTCTTCTAATGAGAGCTGTCCTGTTTCATACTTTTCTTCAAGCTCAAGCATTGCCTGCATTTTCTCCATCTCAATTGCTGGGAGAAAGTCTTTCATCTTATTTGCCATAACTTTGTTACTGATTTTTATTATTTCTAATGCAAAGATACTGAGTTCTTGGGAAATAGGAGGATAACAAATGTGACCAAATTAAGTTAAATAATGATAATTTGCTATTTGGGTTTATGTAATGGTTTTGAATGATTAATGTTTTACCTTCTATTATTTCTTTACTTTCTCATAATTTATTATCTTTGCCGCGATTTCGACAAAAACATTATGTATTGGGATGGCAATAATACTAAAATGATAGGAAAAGAATAGGAGAGTGAACATCGTTTACTACTGATAATTTCAGAGATTTATTAAGAAAGACATGATTTTATGACTTGTAATGTTACAGAAATGTGGATTATAATCAGATTATTTGTAACTTTGCAAACAGATATATCAAAGTTGATAAAGTTATGAAAGGATTAGGAATTAGTGAAAGGAACTGCTATCTGCTTATTAATTGTAGGATAGGATTAAGTCCATCTAAATAAACTTGCTAAGATTATTATGAAGCAAAAGAAACATTATGAAGGATTAACTGACACAGAGGTGTTGAAGAGTCGTGAGCAATATGGGGCTAATGTGCTAACACCCCGAGAGAAGGATCCACTATGGAAACAGTTCTTGGAAAAGTTTGAAGACCCACTGATTATTATTCTGCTTATTGCGGGTTTTTCTCTATTGCTATCTCTTGTTGGGAGTATTGGGGCCTTCATGTTGAAGATGGGCGCAGCTGTTTTCTTCGAACCAGTCGGTATTTTTCATTGCTATCTTCTTGGCTACGGGTATTGCTTTCTTCTTTGAATTGAAAGCGGATAAAGAGTTTTCTATCCTCAATCAAGTGAACGATGAGGAGGAGGTTGAGGTTATCAGAAACGGAAATTCAACAACGGTTGCTAAAAAGATATCGTAGTTGGTGATATTGTCATTATCAATACGGGTGCTGAGATTCCTGCTGACGGTAGGCTGTTGAAGGCCATTTCGCTTTATGTCGATGAGTCTACACTGAATGGAGAAAGTGTACCTGCTTATAAATCCGTAAAAGAAGATGAGTTTGAGAAGGATGCTTCCTACGCTACTAATCAGGTGTTACGTGGAACAAAGGTAATGGAGGGGCATGGTATCTTTCAGGTTGAGGCTGTAGGGGATAGGACCGAAAAACGGTAAGGTGTTTGAAGCTGCACAAATTGATGATAGCGTTAAAAACTCCTCTTAGTGAGCAACTTGATGGACTGAGTGTGCTCATTACTAAGCTAAGTTACGTCTTTGCAGGACTTATTATTGTAGGTAGATTGATGGTGTTCTTCCATTGGAGTCCTATTGTTTGGACCTTGACAATTCCTACATTCGTATTCTTTTGGCTTGTTATCAGGAAATTTGATCGTTGGAAGTGGTATTTGAAAGACAATTATCACAGTTTCCTATTTCTGTATTCTGATGGGTAGTGTAATCGTTTTTCCACGAATATCTTATGCCAGATAAGAGTATGGCGGGATTGCTTGCTCATGCGTTGAACACGATGATGATAGCCGTTACATTGATTGTCGTTGCGGTGCCTGAGGGACTTCCTATGGCTGTGACGTTGAGTCTGGCTTACAGTATGCGCCGAATGATGAAGACCAATAATCTTGTACGTAAGATGCATGCGTGTGAGACGATGGGGGCTACAACGGTTATCTGTACGGATAAGACGGGTACGCTGACACAGAATCAGATGCGTATTTATCAAACTCAATTCTATGCCTTAGATAACCAAAGATTAGATGACGGTCTTGCTTCTCGTTTGTTGAAAGAGGGGATTGCGGTCAATTCTACTGCCTCTATAGATTATTCGGATGCGAGTAATCCTAAGGTTTTGGGTAATCCTACTGAAGGTGCATTACTACTTTGGTTGAAGGATAATCAGGTTTCTTATCAGGAACTGAGAGAGGCTGTGCAGGTTATTGATGAACTCCCTTTTACTACGGAACGTAAATATATGGCAGTGCTTGTCAACTCTGCTTTGATGGAGGATAAGCAGATTCTCTATGTGAAGGGTGCGCCAGAGATAGTCTATGGTCTCTGTAAACAGACTGATTGCAATGTGCCGAAAGAGGAGATTGAACATCAGTTGGAAGGCTATCAGGAGCAGGCTATGCGAACTTTGGGCTTTGCCTATCAGATTGTAGATGGTAAGGCGGAAGTCTTTAAGGAGGGAAGAGTAGTTGCTGATAACTTAACTTTTCAAGGTATTGTTGCTATTAGTGACCCTGTGAGAAGTGATGTGCCTGATGCTGTTCGTGAATGTATGAACGCGGGTATTGATGTGAAGATTGTCACAGGTGACACCTCAAGGACGGCTAAGGAGATTGGCCGACAAATTGGGTTGTGGACAGGTAATGATACTGATAAGAATATTATTAGTGGTCCTGATTTTGCTGCTCTTTCTGATGAAGAACTGGACAAGCGGGTTGAGGATTTGAAGATTATATCTCGTGCTCGTCCGTTAGATAAGAAACGTCTTGTGGAATCGTTGCAGCGTCGCAATGAGGTTGTTGCCGTTACGGGTGATGGAACAAACGATGCGCCTGCACTACAAGCGGCACATGTGGGACTTTCTATGGGTGATGGTACTTCTGTTGCTAAGGAGGCTTCGGATATTACGATTATTGATAATTCTTTTAGTAGTATTGGGAAGGCTGTGATGTGGGGACGTTCGCTTTATCAGAATATACAGCGTTTCTTACTTTTCCAGCTAACTGTCAATGTTGCGGCTTGTTTCCTTGTGCTTGCTGGTGCGTTTATGGGTACGGAGTCTCCGCTGACGGTAACGCAGATGCTGTGGGTTAATCTTATCATGGATACCTTTGCTGCAATGGCGTTGGCTTCTTTGCCTCCATCAGAGAAGGTAATGAAGGATTGCCCACGTGATAGGAATGCCTTTATTATCAATCGTTCTATGGGCTGGAATATTATTGGTGTGGGTGGTTTCTTCTTTGTACTGCTATTGGTTTTGCTCTATATATTTGAGCATGCTGATATTACCGCATTGAGAGATTTACTCCATCTGCAGCTTGGTGAGGTTAATGGGCTTAGTCCATACGAGCTGACTTTGATTTTTACAATCTTCGTGATGACGCATTTCTTCTATCTGTTCAATGCACGTGCATTCGAAACTGGACGTAGTGCGCTTCATTTTAAGGGCTGTCGTGGGTTGCTCTTTATTATCTCAATTATCTTTCATTGGGACAGATTGCGATGGTGGAACTTCCTATTTTACAGAAATTCTTTAATATCGTTAAGGGTGGACTATCTGTTGAGGATTGGGCTATAATCTTGATAGGTTCTTCTCTGGTCTTATGGGTTAGAGAGGCTTGGCATCTGATAAAGTCGTCTAAAGGATAACTGATTAGGGTTTTATAAGTTGTTTTTTTGTGATGTGCTGCTTATGTCTGAAGATAGAGTTTGCAAAATACTTCACAATTTTAATTTATCTTGAGTGGTTAAGTACTTTTGACGGGTTTGCTCATAGCATTGTAATAATAAAAGTTTTATCGTGGATTAATATATATAATAAGGTGTAAGGCTGCTTACTTTCGCTCTAATGAAGAAAAAACACTTTTTTGATAAAATTTTCCTTCAAAAGATTTGGAGGTTACACAGAAAGTCTATAACTTTGCATTCGCTTTACAAAACAAGCCACCTGGTAAGTTAGTAAGAGCAACAAAAGAAAGAGTTCTTTGAAAAGATTTACATAAACAGAGAAGTAGTACAAGAAGCGTCTGTTTGGTTTTATATCAAATGGATGGGTAAAAGAAACGAACCGATTAATTCATTGTTCCTGCTTTTGAGACATCGTCTCAAAATAATTAAGGAACAAAAGAAAAGGTGCTTTTTACTTGATACTTTTAGGATAAGCGTTCTGAAACAGAGATTACTCGGTGAGGTTTTTGAAGTAGTGTGGTATTCATTATCACCCAACATTCATCACCTATCACCAAAACATATTTTTACAATGGAGAGTTTGATCCTGGCTCAGGATGAACGCTAGCTACAGGCTTAACACATGCAAGTCGAGGGGAAACGGCATTGAGTGCTTGCACTCTTTGGACGTCGACCGGCGCACGGGTGAGTAACGCGTATCCAACCTTCCCATTACTGTGGGATAACCTGCCGAAAGGCAGACTAATACCGCATAGTCTTCGATGACGGCATCAGATTTGAAGTAAAGATTTATCGGTAATGGATGGGGATGCGTCTGATTAGCTTGTTGGCGGGGTAACGGCCCACCAAGGCGACGATCAGTAGGGGTTCTGAGAGGAAGGTCCCCCACATTGGAACTGAGACACGGTCCAAACTCCTACGGGAGGCAGCAGTGAGGAATATTGGTCAATGGACGGAAGTCTGAACCAGCCAAGTAGCGTGCAGGATGACGGCCCTATGGGTTGTAAACTGCTTTTGTATGGGGATAAAGTTAGGGACGTGTCCCTATTTGCAGGTACCATACGAATAAGGACCGGCTAATTCCGTGCCAGCAGCCGCGGTAATACGGAAGGTCCAGGCGTTATCCGGATTTATTGGGTTTAAAGGGAGCGTAGGCTGGAGATTAAGTGTGTTGTGAAATGTAGACGCTCAACGTCTGAATTGCAGCGCATACTGGTTTCCTTGAGTACGCACAACGTTGGCGGAATTCGTCGTGTAGCGGTGAAATGCTTAGATATGACGAAGAACTCCGATTGCGAAGGCAGCTGACGGGAGCGCAACTGACGCTTAAGCTCGAAGGTGCGGGTATCGAACAGGATTAGATACCCTGGTAGTCCGCACAGTAAACGATGGATGCCCGCTGTTGGTACCTGGTATCAGCGGCTAAGCGAAAGCATTAAGCATCCCACCTGGGGAGTACGCCGGCAACGGTGAAACTCAAAAGGAATTGACGGGGGCCCGCACAAGCGGAGGAACATGTGGTTTAATTCGATGATACGCGAGGAACCTTACCCGGGCTTGAATTGCAGAGGAAGGATTTAGAGATAATGACGCCCTTCGGGGCCTCTGTGAAGGTGCTGCATGGTTGTCGTCAGCTCGTGCCGTGAGGTGTCGGCTTAAGTGCCATAACGAGCGCAACCCCTCTCTTCAGTTGCCATCAGGTCATGCTGGGCACTCTGGAGACACTGCCACCGTAAGGTGTGAGGAAGGTGGGGATGACGTCAAATCAGCACGGCCCTTACGTCCGGGGCTACACACGTGTTACAATGGCCGGTACAGAGGGATGGTGTAATGCAAATTGCATCAAATCTTGAAAGCCGGTCCCAGTTCGGACTGGGGTCTGCAACCCGACCCCACGAAGCTGGATTCGCTAGTAATCGCGCATCAGCCATGGCGCGGTGAATACGTTCCCGGGCCTTGTACACACCGCCCGTCAAGCCATGAAAGCCGGGGTGCCTGAAGTCCGTGACCGCAAGGATCGGCCTAGGGCAAAACTGGTGATTGGGGCTAAGTCGTAACAAGGTAGCCGTACCGGAAGGTGCGGCTGGAACACCTCCTTTCTGGAGAGTTCGCTTATTATTAACTGATTTGACACGTATCTAAGTATACGAGTTAATAAAGTTAATGGTACTCAAGATAAATAAAAGAACCTTTGGTTCGTTTTTCTTCTTGTACTCACTGATACTGTTTTAAAATAAGAGAAAGGAAGTTTGGCAGTAAAAGCCGCAGTGCTTTCTTCCAACTCAGTCCTATAGCTCAGTTGGTTAGAGCGCCACACTGATAATGTGGAGGTCGGCAGTTCAAGTCTGCCTGGGACTACACATCGGCGCTAAGCCAATGTGTCCAGGCAACAAGCAATGCTGGGACTACACATCGGCGCTAAGCCTATGTGTTATGGACTTAACTTCTTCTCTATCCCTTGGGGGATTAGCTCAGTTGGCTAGAGCACCTGCTTTGCACGCAGGGGGTCAACGGTTCGAATCCGTTATTCTCCACTTTGCTGTCCACGCTTCTGAGGCATCGCCTCAGAACAACAGAAGGTACAGCACAAGATCTTTGACATATTGACACAAGCAAGACTGTAATGTAGAACTATTCTTTCTTTAAAAAGGAAGAATTAGAATTCTAATTATTGAAGAAACAACTTCAAATTCTTTAGAATCACACAACAGCTGAAAGTATGAGCTACATTCTTTGTAAGTAATTACAAAGAAGGCGAAGAAAGTAAGAAAGGGCGCATGGCGGATGCCTTGGCTCACGGAGGCGATGAAGGACGTGATAAGCTGCGATAAGCCTTGGGTAGGTGCAAATAACCTTTGATCCAAGGATTTCCGAATGGGACAACCCAGCAGGTTGAAGACCTGTTATCACTACAATAGTAGTGAGGCGAACGGAGGGAACTGAAACATCTTAGTACCTTTAGGAAGAGAAAATAAATAATGATTCCCCTAGTAGTGGCGAGCGAACGGGGATGAGCCCAAACCTGCTTGTGGCAACGCTTAGCAGGGGTTGTAGGACCACGTTGTCGTACTTAGATTGTGAGAAGAATGTTCTGGAAAGATCAATCATAGAGGGTGATAATCCCGTATTCGAAGCATGACGAGACGTAGTGGTATCCTGAGTAACGCGGAACACGTGTAATTCTGCGCGAATCAGCCGGGACCATCCGGTAAGGCTAAATACTCCCGTGAGACCGATAGTGAACGAGTACTGTGAAGGAAAGGTGAAAAGCACTCCGATGAGGAGAGTGAAATAGTTCCTGAAACCATGCGCCTACAAGCGGTCGGAGCCGCGTAAGCGGTGACGGCGTGCCTTTTGCATAATGAACCTACGAGTTACCATGTCTGGCAAGGATAAGCGTCATGAGACGCGCATCCGCAGTGAAAGCGAGCCTGAATAGGGCGTCGAGTCAGATGGGGTAGACGCGAAACCAAGTGATCTACACTTGCCCAGGTTGAAGTTCGGGTAACACCGAATGGAGGACCGCACGGATAAGCGTTGAAAAGCTTCCCGATGAGGTGAGTGTAGGAGTGAAAGGCCAATCAAACTTGGAGATAGCTCGTACTCCCCGAAAGGCATTTAGGTGCCGCGTGCGACGATCTCCATAAGAGGTAGAGCGACCGATAGGTCAAGAGGGCTTCACCGCCTATCGAGACCTGACGAACTCCGAATGCTTATGGACTGCAGTCGTGCAGTAAGGGGGCGGGTGCTAAGGTCCGTCCCCGAGAGGAGAAGAATCCAGACCGCCGTCTAAGGTCCCGAAATTCTGTCTTAGTTAGTCTAACGAAGTCTGGTCCCCGTGACAGCTAGGATGTTGGCTTGGAAGCAGCCATTCATTCAAAGAGTGCGTAACAGCTCACTAGTCGAGGGTCCGGGCATGGATAATAATCGGGTATAAGTCAGATACCGAAGGCGCGGGATAGTAATGTATATTAAAAGTATCGGTAGGGGAGCATTCCATTAGCGTTGAATGGTGCAGGTAACTAATCCTGGAGCTTATGGAAAAGCAAATGTAGGTATAAGTAACGATAAAAAGGGTGAGATTCCCTTTCGCCGAAAGACCGAGGTTTCCCGGGCGATGCCAATCAGCCCGGGGTTAGTCGGGTCCTAAGTCTCAGCCGAATGGCGATGGCGATGGCAGATGCGGTTAATATTCCGCAACTCGCATATACAGTGATGTGGAGACGGAGCAGTGACACTGCCGCGCCCTGACGGAATAGGGCGTTTAAGTGCGTAGGCTATGAGGAAGGCAGGCAAATCCACCTTCCGAGCTGAACCATGAAAGTACAGGTAATCCTTCGGGATAACTTGAGTGCAGGTAATCATACTTCCGAGAAAATCCGCTAAACTTAATGTATCTGCGACCCGTACCGCAAACGGACACACGTGGTCGGGTAGAATATACTAAGGCGTTGAGAGATTCATGGTTAAGGAACTAGGCAAATTGACCCCGTAACTTCGGGATAAGGGGTCCTCATAGCAATATGAGGCGCAGAGAATCGGTCCAGGCAACTGTTTAACAAAAACACAGGGCTGTGCAAACTCGAAAGATGACGTATACAGCCTGACACCTGCCCGGTGCCGGAAGGTTAAGAGGAGATGTCACCAGCAATGGGAAGCATTGAATTGAAGCCCCGGTAAACGGCGGCCGTAACTATAACGGTCCTAAGGTAGCGAAATTCCTTGTCGGGTAAGTTCCGACCTGCACGAATGGTGTAATGATCTGGACGCTGTCTCAACCATGAGCTCAGTGAAATTGTAGTATCGGTGAAGATGCCGATTACCCGCGATGGGACGAAAAGACCCCGTGAACCTTTACTACAGCTTAGCATTGACCTTGGTCATCCGATGTGTAGGATAGGCCGGAGGCTTTGAAGCGGGTGCGCCAGCATTCGTGGAGCCATCCTTGAAATACGGCCCTTTGGCTGTCTGAGGTCTAACGCGCTGTTTGCGCGGACACTGCTTGGTGGGTAGTTTGACTGGGGTGGTCGCCTCCAAAAGCGTAACGGAGGCTTCCAAAGGTGCCCTCGGGCCGATTGGTAACCGGCCTTATAGAGTGCAATGGCATAAGGGCGCTTGACTGGGAGGCAGACATGCCGAGCAGGCAGGAAACTGGGGCATAGTGATCCGGCGGACGTGTATGGAAACTCCGTCGCTCAAAGGATAAAAGGTACTCCGGGGATAACAGGCTGATCCCCCCCAAGAGCTCATATCGACGGGGTGGTTTGGCACCTCGATGTCGGCTCGTCACATCCTGGGGCTGGAGAAGGTCCCAAGGGTTGGGCTGTTCGCCCATTAAAGTGGCACGCGAGCTGGGTTCAGAACGTCGTGAGACAGTTCGGTCTCTATCTATCGTGGGCGTTGGAGTTTTGAGTGGTGCTGACACTAGTACGAGAGGACCGTGTTGGACAGACCTCCGGTTTACCAGTTGTGCCGCCAGGTGCACCGCTGGGTATCTGAGTCTGGATTGGATAAGCGCTGAAAGCATCTAAGTGCGAAGCCAGCCGCAAGATGAGAACTCCTCATAAGGGTCGTCATAGACGATGACGTTGATAGGGTGTAGGTGTAAAGACGGTGACGTCAAAGCCGAGCACTACTAATTGCCCGAAACTTTCTTCGGGTCTCCCGCCTCCACAGTTTGGAGTGCGGGGACCAGTGACTCAGACTTTGAGCTGTGTATTCTTCTAAGGGAAGAAGATAAGTTCTATTATGTTTTGCTTGTGGAAATACGTCACCTTATACGGCTGACAAGTCAGTAGACGAGTTGACAAGATAACGAGTAAACAAGTTATTAGTTCTATGGACAATGTTTAACAACGGATCTACTGATAAGAAGACAGAAAGAAGACAAGGATAAAGACAAATAACTAGTCAACTTGTCAACTGTGAACTAGTCAACCGAAAGAAATATCAGGTGGTTATTGCGGCGGGGTCCCACCTCTTCCCATTCCGAACAGAGAAGTTAAGCCCGCCTGCGCCGATGGTACTGCAATGCAATGCGGGAGAGTAGGTGGCCGCCTCCTTTTACAAGAGCTCTGAAGAGAAATCTTCGGGGCTCTTTTTTGTTGTTGAGTTGTTGGGTTGATGGGTGATAAATGTTAGGGTGTTTGATGATATGTTGATAGGGGAAGATGTTGTATTGGGCTAATAAGGCTAATAAGCCTAATATGGCTAATACTTTTGTTTATTACGGCTAATAGTCTAGTATGTCAAGAATCAACTTTGCTGTCACTTCTGTCACTTCTTGTGTGCTTGTAAGATGTTGATTATAAGCACATAAGAGGAAGTGTTAAAAGTGACAGCAAACTAAAATCAAACTTTATTAAGTAATATGGTATTAATAAAGAAGAGTTTTTGGCTACTTCTTTTTGTAGGCTTGTCAGCAAGTCGGCAACCACGTAGCTGGAGCCACCAACGAAGATGAAGTCGGATTGGGCGGCATCATGTAGGGCGGTTTGGTAGGCTTCAAGAACGGTTGGGTAGACCTTTCCGTGTAGGTTGTAGTTGTCGGCTGTTTCGGCAACATTCTCTACTGGGAAGGCACGATGCGTACTCGGTTGTGTCCAATAGTAAATGGCATCATCAGGGAGCATGGACATGACAGCGTGAAGGTCTTTGTCATCCACCATGCCAAAGACAATGCGCTTCTGCGCACATTGTTGACGTTTGATTTGTTGGGAGAGGTAAGTCCATCCGCCAACGTTGTGTCCTGTATCGCAAATAACTAATGGATTAGCTTGTAGTTTCTGCCACCTACCCATTAAGCCCGTCAGTTCACAAATATTGGCAAAGCCTTTAGCAATACTCTCTGCATTCTTGATGACACCTTTATTATACAGTTGCATGACGGCTGTTAAGACCGTGTTAGCGTTCTTCTCTTGGTAGCTACCACCTAATTCACCCACAAAATCGCCAAAGAAACGAGTCTGATAAGCGATACCACCATCGGGGTTAGGGTGAGAAGAAAGCACTGCAGGGATGTCTTCAGCAAAGACAATGAGTGCATCCTCTTTCTGTGCTTTTGCCTTGAAAACAATCTGTGTTTCAGGGACAGACTCACCTATAACGACAGGTACACGATGTTTGATAATACCAGCCTTCTCTGCTGCGATAGCTGCGAGCGTATTACCGAGGAACTGGGTGTGATCGAGTGATATATTGGTGATAATCGATAAGATAGGAGTGATGATGTTCGTACAATCAAGTCTACCGCCTAAGCCCACTTCAATGATAGCAATATCAACCTTCTGCTCAGCAAAGTGCTTGAAAGCTAAGGCTGTTGTGAGTTCAAAGAAAGAAGGGTGGAGTGGCTCAAAGAAGTTGCGTTCCTGTTCAACAAAGTCGATAACCTCCTGTTCAGATATCATTTCTCCATTGACTCTGATACGTTCGCGGAAGTCAACGAGGTGAGGACTGGTATAGAGTCCGACCTTATATCCTTCAGCTTGAAGGATAGCTGCCAACGTGTGGGAGCATGAACCTTTTCCGTTGGTTCCTGCAACATGAATAGAAAGGAAGTGGGTATGTGGATGACTAAAGTGCTCGTCCAAAGCCTTTGTCGTCTCAAGTCCTTCTTTGTAAGCAGATGCCCCGACGTGTTCAAAGACGGGGGTACTATTGAATAGATATTCTACGGTTTCTTGGTAGTTCATGGGTGGTGGGTGGTGGGTGTTGGGTGTTGATGGAATGTAAAGGAAATGATTTAGCCCCATTAGCCAATGAAGGCTAATGGGGCATATAATCATTATTTCAATTCTATTTGTAAGCTCATAGCTTATTAAAAACTCGTTTACTTGTTAACTCGTTTAACTTGTTTACTCGTCAACTCGTTTAACTTGTTCACTTGTAAACTCATTTAACTTGTTTACTCGTAAACTTGTTCACTCGTCAACTTGCTCAACTAAACAGTTTCTTAAAGTTCTCGAAGATAGAGCGTTTGGTGTTGTTGTCACCACGGAAGTTCTCGCTTTGGCGTAATTCTTCAATCATCTTCTTCTCTTCCTTATTTAGTTCCTTTGGAACATAAATACTGATGTGAACCACCAAATCACCAGTACCGCTGCCATAGCCTGTACTGCTGGAAGACCCTTACCACGTAGGCGGAGTGTCTTACCAGGCTGTGTTCCTGGTTCAATCTTAATCTTTACATTGCTGCCATCAATAGTTGGGATATCCACCTGACCTCCTAAGGTAGCTGTTGGGAAATCGAGCAAGAGATTATAGATGACGTTCTGTCCGTCACGAATGAAGGTGTCATTGCTTTCCTCCTCGATATATACTTGGATATTACCAGCCACACCATTGTGTCTACCAGCGTTACCCTTGCCAGGAACATTGACCACCATACCTTCAGCAACACCCGCTGGGATGTTGATTTCAACGACTTCCTCGCCCTTTACAACGCCTTCACCATGACAGTGAGTACACTTGTTCTTAATGATAGTTCCCTCACCATTACATACGTGACAGGTAGTCTGGGTCTGCATCATGCCAAAGATACTCTGCTGTGTACGGATTTCAACACCCGAACCATGACAGTTCTGGCAAGTTTCTGTTCCGCTACCCTCCTCAGCACCAGTGCCGTGGCAGTGTTCGCAAGGAACGTCTTTACGCACCTTAAACTTCTTAGTAACGCCCGTAGCAACCTCTTGCAACGACAGACGAACCTTCAATCGAAGGTCTGTTCCACGGTACTTTGGGGCTTGATGACCGCCACCTCCGAAGCCGCCAAATCCTCCGCCATGTCCACCGAACACATCGCCAAACATAGAGAAGATATCGTCCATAGAGAAACCACCGCCACCGAAGGGACTACCACCACCAAAGCCACCGCCAGGAGCATCGAAGCCGAACTGGTCATACTGCTGGCGTTTCTGTCGATCGTGCAGTACATCATAAGCCTCAGCAGCCTCTTTAAACTTTGCTTCAGCCTCAGGGTCATCCGGATTACGGTCAGGATGATACTTAATAGCAAGTTTTCTGTATGCTTTCTTTATTTCGTCTTCAGAGGCATTCTTGCTGACACCTAACACCTCATAGTAATCTCTTTTTGCCATTCTTCCTTATGAAATTATTGTCCGACAGCAACCTTTGCGTGACGGATAACCTTGTCATTGAGCGTATAACCAGTCTGTACACAATCGATAACCTTACCCTTCTTGTCATCGCCCATACCAGGAACCATAGCGATAGCCTCATGATAATCGACGTTGAAGTCAGCATTATCGGTCTCAATCTTGTTAACACCAAGTGTCTCCAAGGCCTTCAAAAACTTCTTATAGATAAGTTCGAAACCTTCTTTAATTGCCTGTGGGTCCTCTGTCTTATCGGCAGTAGCACGCTCAAAGTCGTCAAGAATAGGCAGAATAGCAGCTACAGTCTTCTCACCTCCGTTGAGAATCAGTTCTGACTTCTCCTTCAGTGTACGTTTCTTTGTAGTTCTCAAATTCGGCAACCAAACGGATATACTTGTCTTTCCACTGCTCAGCTCTGTTCTGTGCAGCTACCAATGGGTCGAGTTCTTCCTCTGCAGGAGTCTCCTCTCCGTTAGCATCTTCCGCCTGTGCTTCAGCGTCGTTCTGGGTTGTTTCTTCGTTATTCAACTCCAGTTCTTCGCCTTCAACCTTTATATTTTTCTCTCTTACTCATAATTTTATTGCACTATTTGTCATGGCATACCCTTGCAAATAGTATGCCATGTTTTGACAATCTTAGTACATTCCTGCTTTTGCTCCTTAATCTGCTCATCATGGATATAGTCATCGTAGCTCATCAGCTTGTCGATGGTACCCTTTGGAGTCAACTCAATGATACGATCAGCCACGGTGTTAATAAACTCATGGTCGTGTGAGCTAAAGAGAATATTACCCTTAAAGCCAATCAGGTTGTTATTAAACGCCTGAATACTCTCCAAGTCAAGGTGGTTAGTTGGCGTATCAAGAATCAAGCAGTTGGCATTCTGAAGCTGCATACGTGCAATCATACAGCGCATCTTCTCACCTCCAGAGAGTACGTTCACCTTCTTCTCAACCTCTTCCTGCTTGAACAACATACGACCCAAGAAGTCCCTTCATAGCCACTTCGTTACCTGGTCCGAACTGTGACAACCAGTCAACGAGGTTCAAATCACAATCGAAGAACTCGGTATTATCCAATGGGAGATAAGCCGTAGTGATTGTCACACCCCAATTATATGTACCAGCATCAGGCTCTCGATTACCATTGATAATCTCGAAGAGCGCAGTCATAGCCTTTGAGTTGCGAGAGAGGAAGACTACCTTCTGTCCCTTCTCAATATTGAAGTTCACATTATCGAAGAGTACTGTTCCGTCCTCATCAACAGCCTTCAAGTTCTCAACCTCAAGAATCTGGTTACCAGGCTCGCGCTCCATAGAGAAGATTATACCCGGATATTTACGGCTTGATGGACGGATCTCCTCTACGTTCAGACGCTCCAACATCTTCTTACGTGATGTTGTCTGCTTACTCTTAGCAACATTGGCAGAGAATCGGCGGATGAATTCCTCCAACTGCTTCTTCTTCTCCTCAGCCTTCATCTTCTGGTTCTGAGCCTGACGTAAAGCCAACTGTGAACTCTCATACCAGAAAGAGTAGTTACCCGCAAAGACGGTTACCTTACCGAAGTCGATATCGATTGTCTGTGTGCTGACAGAGTCAAGGAAGTGACGGTCGTGCGATACAACCAATACTGTCTGATGCTCATCAATCTCACTGAGATAATCCTCTAACCATTCAACGGTTTCAAGGTCGAGGTCATTAGTAGGCTCATCGAGCAACAAGTTCTCTGGTTTACCGAAGAGAGCCTTAGCCAACATCACACGCACCTTCTCAGTATTTGAGAGCTGTGACATCTGCTTCTCATGCAAATCCTCCTTAACGCCAAGGTTCTGGAGCAACTGTGCAGCATTGCTTTCAGCCTCCCATCCATCTCATCTCAGCAAACTTCAACTCTAAGTCGGCAGCACGATTACCATCCTCCTCAGTCATCTCTGGCTTAGCGTAAAAGCTCCTCACGCTCTTTTCATGTTCTGCCAAAGTGACTCATGTCCCATGAGGGACTGTGTCCATTACCTTATACTCATCATATTTGAAGTGGTCCTGTTCCAATACCGACAGACGCTCGCCTGGTCCTAACTCTACTGTTCCCTTGTTTGGCTCTAAGTCGCCAGAAATGGCACGAAGCAAGGTTGATTTACCAGCACCATTGGCACCAATGACTCCGTAAATATTACCTGGTGTAAACTTTTGAGTTAACGTCCTTGTATAGAACTCTCTTGCCGAATTGGACAGCAAGGTTTGAAAGTGTAATCATCTTTTCTAATACATTATTATATAATAATTTGGCTGCAAAGGTACGATTTTTATTTCAAATGACAAAGAAACAAGTAGAACTTAACTTTGAACATTGAGGTTTGAACTTTGAACTTTGAACTTTATGATATGGGTAGTTGACAGGTTTACGAGTTGACAAGTTGACAAGTTAATTGTAGTGATAAAAACCACAGTTAACAGTAGTAATCATAATTATGAATTATGAATTGTGAATTGTGAATTCTGAATTCTGAATTATATCAGTAATCATAATTATGAATTGTGAATTATGAATTAAAGTAGTAATTATAACATACTAATGAGGATACTTTTATAAAGCATCATTTGAATTATCATTTGGTGTTTTTCTTTTTATTCTCTACCACTCTCAAAAGAAAAAGACTATATTTGCAATATAAACAAAAATACAGGAGGACAAGTAATGAATACAAATAACACCACAACAAGCACATTCTCTTTTGAAATTCCCAAGGCTGATACATCGTTATTGAAGTCGCTCGTAAAACGTATGGGATGGACGGTACATAAAACCACAACTAAGCACACCGCTTACGAACAGGCACTTAATGACAAGGAACAAGGACGCATCAACGAGTATACTAATGTAGATGAATTGTTTTCCAAATTAGGCATCTGATGGCATATAAACTCTTGACAACACACCAGTTTGAGAAAGACCTCAAACGATGTAAGAAGCGTGGGCTACCAATGGATAAGCTCAAAGAGGTTATCAACGAATTGGTAACTAACGGTAGAGTTCCTACCCAATTTAGACCTCACTTGTTACATGGTAATAGGGATGGACAATGGGAATGCCATATACAACCTGACTGGTTGCTTATATGTGGGAACAGAACAACACGAATTGACCTTGCTCATGATGAATACAGGAACACATGCTGATTTATTTGGCAAGACGAAACGATAAGACCAAGTGATAAATCATTATGTGTTTATTTTTAAGATGACATTTTTACTCTGAAAAATTTTATATATAACCAAATGTAAGAATGTCACTCTAAAACGAGAAATTCTGATTTTTAGTTCTTCCCTATCATAGAAACGCAAAGAATTATTGGTTCTTCCGTTAAATATGAACGCTTTTCGTATTGCTTTAACGGAAGAATCGAAGTTACTCATCAAACAAAAAACATAGCTAAGATAGTCAACAATCTACCCTATTATCACCCTCTAACATTGAAAATCATTTCTTTTTAGCCTTCAAAAATCTGCAAACAAGGGTTTGAAAAATCATTACATATTTTCGAATAAAACCGCTGTAAATAAGGACAAAAACACGTATAAAAAGCAAGTCTGCAATCAACAGGAAATCAGTTGGTTATAAAGTAGCAATATAAAAGGTGCTTAATTGGACTTCAAAAGGGCGTTAGTAAGGGTCTTAAAGAGCACCTTTTGCAAGTCAATTAGGCGTCTTTAAGAGTCTTAAAGAGCATGTCTTGATTTTTGTATCACATGAAAATAGTTTACAAACATAGCTTGATAAGGGAATAAGCAGGTGTAGAAGACACATAAACATTATGTCTACTTGCCTTTAGCTTATAGCTTATCACTCTTTGTAAGACCATCTAATTGGGAATTATCGTACCCTACAAGTGTATAAGTCTTTATTCTATTTCTAATCAATGCCTTTAACTTCAGACCCTTTTTAGCCTCATAACTCCACGTTCTCACTACTTATAAACGAATGTTAAAACAAACAGAAAGCAAGTAAAAATGAAAAAAGTGAGGGTTGTTTTAATTAAAATCTTGTGAGATTAAAAATTATTTTAGTAACTTTTGCAGCCTAAAATATTCAAAATTAATTACTAAGTGGATGTATTTTTAGGATAAATATAATTATAGGACTAATGACAACCTATATATATATAATAAGGTTAAAAAGTAGAGTGATACTGCATTAAGTTCTTTAGTTAGGGATAACGGAAACAGGATGAAAAAAATTAATCCCTACATGACGTTCAAAAGTGAGTGTATATTTTCATTCTATAAATTTTTGAAAAAGTATTTAAGTAGTATATTTATATTATAAGTTATGAAACAGAATAAGTTTAAGGTGGCTTACCTGAGTCCCTCATACAGAAGTAGTTGTTATCAATAATGAAACTTTACTTACAGAAACTTCATTTCCAGGTCAGCATAAACCGGCTCGTCGTAAGACTGGTCCTACAGCTAATAATGCAAAAACAAGAGTCTGAGTGGCTTAGAGGTTGACGACAACGTTTTATCAAGCAATGAACATACTTCATTGTGGGAAGATTAATCAAAAAGAGTTTTAATTGAATAAGTAATAAGCATAAAAAGAGTATATAATAATGAGAAAAACAGACTTTTTAAGGTGCGCCTGCTATCATTGGTAGCATTGTGTGGCATTGTAATGGCTTTTTGCATCTTGTTCTAACGAAGATGTAGCTCAGAGCACTGTAGAAACAAACACTGAAAAGAATAGCAACCTGACCCCATTCGTGACAGGTGCTGCTGAAACTCGTACTCCGCTCAACTATGATGATGGTGCTTTCTTCTGGGAGGCAGGTGACTATATCTACGTAAAGGACGATAACGGTACTTGGAACAAGAGTAGCAATGTCCAACTGAGAAGACTGCCAGCTTTAAGTTTATGGTTCCTGGTAAGTATACTGACAAAAAACAACTTATAAGGTATATTATCCTGGTAAAAAAAGGTCTTAATAACAATGTAACTGTCTCTGCAACACAGAGTCAGACGCAGCCTAACAGCACTCTTTCATATTGGTGAGGCAGGTGATTGTGGAACAGCTGATGCAACACGTAACGGCGGTAGGTTTAACTTCCGTCTTGACCATCAGGCTGCTATCCTTGTATTCCAGCCTTTTACAAACAATACAGCTGTAAAGAATTGTCAACTGACAAAGATTGAAGTAATCTCTGATAATGATATTACTGGTACTTACACACTTAACACAACAACAGGTGAGTTGACAGGTACGGGTAGCGGTAAGACTATTACAATGACAACAAAGGGTAGCGGTTCTTATGCTAATGGTTTCTCTTTGAATACCAGCGCAGCAGATGTAAAAACCAATGGTGCCTATGTTGTTATTCGTCCTGGTACACATGCTTTGACTGTGCGTTATTGGATCAAGGACTATGTTACAAACGTTGAGGGTGCTCTTACTAAGACCTATCCATCGTTCAAATATGAGAAGAACGACTACTATGATATGACTGCCGATATCAATGTAACAGATTACGATGGTGGAAAGTATTACATGTGGGATGCAAAGAAGAATTACTGGAATGGTCATGAGTGGAATTCTACTAATCCTTGGCAGCCTGTGGTGGTTAGTATACATAATCCCAATTATCCAAGTTCTAGCTCTAGCAGTGATAGCTATTTTCATATGGGTGAAGAATTTAGTCTTGTGGAGGCTATGTACTCTTGTAAGGATTTGCCTAATGCAAATGAGCTGGGATGGTATGTAAAGAATGGTGATCCACGTTGGGATGATGATAAACTTTGGACAGTAATGGGACACTTATATAAGGGTGGTATATGGCTCCGCAATAAAGCATATATCAAATTGATAACTTCATTCCAATCTGAACAAGGTCCAGGAGCTACGGATATGCGCGAATGGCCTACTAAATTAGTAGTGACTCCTACTCAAGGTGCACCTACAGGTTTTTTTGCAAGTAGATACTTCTTTTTACCTGCTTTGAGTCAATATGTTTATGGCAATTTACAAGATATTGGAAAGAGTGGAATTTATTGGTCATCAAGCATTTCTCCAGTTGACACTGACTGGGCATACTCGTTGGAATTTGACAAGAGTCAGGTCATTGTAAGTCCTACAACAAGTGATGAAGGAAATTACACAGGTGGATTTGAGTAAGCTGCTTTTTAAGGCTTCCCTTTAAGAAGTTCCCTTCTTAAAGCTGCAGGTTTAGAAATATAATCTTGCCAACGCACGTACAGCGTTGAGTTGTCTTCGGACAACTCTGTGAAGTACGATGTCGTTGGCAAGTTTTGTTTTTTGCCTGCTTTGTTTTTTTCTTTACCTCGTGTTTTTCAATTGATGCTTAATTGGCTTCAAAAAGATGCCTAATTGGCTTTCAAAAGATGCTCTTTAAGGCTTCAATAGATGCCCTTTGAAGGCTTAAAGAGCACCTTTGAAATGCTATTTTGTAATAACTTGATAAAACAGATTGTTGTAAAAGATGCTGAAAGGATGAATTTTTCTTTTCTTTTTAAAAGTGAGATAGTCTGTTGATTTTGTAATGTTTTTCGAAATCTATTGTGTTCTTTAAAGATAAGTTGTTGAGTCTGTTTGATAATGGAATTTACGCAGAACTATCCATGACCTTTCTTCTATGATTTACTATGCGTAACTAATATAGCGTTTAGCTAATGTGTGTTTACTCTATATTGTTATCTCCAAAGTAATAATTTGGCTAAGTATGGATTAGGTAGTAACTCTGTAAGAAGTTTTATACGCTTGTGATATAGGGGAAGTAATCTTGTTTTTGTTTGGATTTTAGGTAAAATTTCTACCTTTGTGTTATACATTAAATTTAAAGCTTATAGGGAATTCATTGCATCACTTATTATTGGAGCCATTGCAGGATGGTTAGTGGACTTATCTATAAAGGTAGCGGTTTAGGCCTTTTTGGAAATATCATTGTTGGTATTCTGGAAGTGGCGTAGGATCTTGGCTTTTTAGGAAGTGTGCTCTATATTTCACTCTATGACGGGTGGATTAGTTCTATCATCACAGGTGCTATAGGTGCTGTTGTGATTTTTATTCTTATTAAACATTGTGTTTGGAAAGAAAAATATAGGACACAAAAGTGGGTGTTTTAACCCAAATAAGTCATTAGAGCCTAAATATATATTGTTTTATTATTGAGTAGATGTCTGTCTTTGTAACGCAGGCGTAGTCAGCAGACTATGACAAGTTATAAAGACAGACAAGAAACTGATAAGAAAATAAAGATGGTAGGAAACACTACTATAGTTAAATGCAATATACGTAGTAGTCTCAATAGCAGAAATGGGTTTAATATCAACTTTTTATTTCTAAATCTCTATCTAATACATTAGAGCCCCTGAAATGTCATACATTTCGGGCTTTACTCTTATGTCTTTTCTCTACTATCTCTTTCCGTTAGCAGTCCATATTTTGCCATCTTTAGTGTATAGAATATTCAATGATGAGCATTGATTCTAATTATTTTTACGCCTTCTTTCAAGTCGATGTTTACTAAAGTATGGTGTCACCTTCCTTCTACAGGTTACGCCTTTAAGGTCAGGGATTCCATCTGAAAATCTAAAATAGTAACTACCTGCTGCTTTAATGACGGTTATAGAACCATTATCGGCACTTTTCTTTATTTTATCACCTGAATAAGTGATTCTTCCTTTGTATGTTCCTACAAAGATGTCATTGTCTGTAGGGGTCATCTGTCTTGCTACAAGAGATTGGAAGTAAGAGCTACTATGAATAAACAAATCAATGTAGCTAAACTGAAGATTCTTTTCATAAATAATTTGATTTTAAGGGTTTACTAATTAACTAGTTATTTCTTAACTTTTTCTTTCAATGATGCTAATTTCTTTTCTAATAGCTAACAAGGTCTTCAGGTTTACTGTCTGAATCTGATAAAAAGATTGTCAACCTTTTCTTTCCTAAAGTGCTGCTTTTAACCCATTGATTTATCACGCATTTTTCTTCGTGAGACTATCTATTTGGTCTTTTAGTTCATTAACTTTATCGCCTATAGAATTCTTTTTACATAAGGTTTTATCCTTGTCAAGTACAAAAAGTACACTCCCTATACCTGCAACTGTTCCAGCGCTACTCCTAATAAAATGCTTCCAATTTCGACATAGTCTTGTATCTGTTTTAATTAGTTTAAAAATATAATGTCGTTGTAAATATAATAAATAAATTTGACATTAGCAAATGTTGGATACGAGGAATTGTGTGGTAATTTTACAAAAGAATAACATTTTTTCATGGTTATTGTGATAATATTTTATATATTAATAAAATCATCTATCAGTGCCTTTTTAAAAACAAGGTTTACTTGATAGCAATACAATTTTTACAAAAGTCAAAGTCTATATAACTATCTTCTACATTCAATTTTAGAGTTTTTGTTTATGTGTAAGTGAGTAAAAATACCAAACCCGTGGTGGTTTTGGTATCTTACTCTCTGTATTGTACTATTATTATGGTAAAATAATTAGTTCAAGGCTGTCAGATTTGACTTTCACTTTGAGCCAGTCATATAGCTGTTTTCTGTTGTCTTTGGCAAGTGTCTTGTTTTGTTTTGACAACAGCCAGGATGTGATTTTTAATTGAGGCAGAATCAACGAAAGATTCAGATGCTTTCAAGCATAATACTCTTGCTCTGGGGCATACTGACTTTAAGTTCTTCTTTTCATGTCGTTTTGCAAGTACAGGATAATGCGTAGAGAGTTTAGCTGCTTTCTGTAATACATCATTTCTATATGCAAGTTCTTGCCATTCAGCCCGTATTCTTTTCTCTGACCATCAACTGACCTTATTCTTGTGCTGTAAGAGTAATAAGCTATCAGAGTTAGATCCATGTATCACCTTTTTAGTGCGTAGCCATCAAGCTGATAATCAGTCATCGTTTTCTGTGCTTTAGCCATCGAATCAGTTGATATCGGATTGCCCACTACCTCACATGGAGGGTTTTTGGCTTTTTAGGTCGTATTGGTGTGAGAGAATGTTTGTTCCACTATAATTAAGTTCCTTGTAATGAAATTCTCATGTTATTTTCAAATACACTTTGCTTAATGATGTTCCATGTCATGTAGCTTTGCAGGGATAATTGTGATAATGATAATGCTGACTGATGTAAAGATTTACTCGTCTCATTTTTCACGATTGATAAACTGCTTTCTGTGAAAATGTAGAAAAGCGTACACCTCGCAGGTTGTAAATGCAATGAAAACAGTATTGATGAAATAAAGGTAAAAATGCCCCAAAGAAGAAGGTTGTGTTTTTGTACGGCCAGTCCATAACCTGCTGTACAAAGTGGTGGTATTAAGGCTGTGGCAATGGCAACACCCGGCACCACGTTGTTTCTTCCTTTTTGTTGACGTAGCTAAGAATCCTGCAGCACCACCAAAAAGAGCTATCTACGTCATAAAGGGTGAGGAGGCAGTTAAGGAGTTCGGATTGAGCATCCGTGATAGGTGAAAGTGTAAAGTAGATTGTTGCAGTAACAACGCTAATGAATGTACTTACTAAATAGTTTTTATGGACTGTTTGAACAAGTCCAAGTCAGCAATTCCAAGAGCTAATCCCATACCGATGATTGGTCCCATCAGTGGAGAGATGAGCATAGCACCAATAATTACTGCTGTTGAATTGACATTTAAGCCTAAGGATGCAATAAATACGGCAAAGAGATAAGTATCCAGAGATTAGAACCTTGAAAGTTGATGCCATTAGTTATTTGTTTAATATACATATTTTTCGCTGTCTTTGTCAGGTAAGTACATTGAAATAACGCTTTAATTATCTGCCATAAAGTTTGGATTGTTATTTTCCTGCATTTCGTGCAAAGATACTAAATTTAAAGGAAAGTTTTCAAGCAGTTTTTGATTAACTATTAGGAGTGGGCTCGGTGTTTTCAGAGCGTACATTCTTTTCGTTTCCACATAAGAACAAGATTGGTAAAGATAAGGCTCCAGCAGTGCACTAAGCCGATATGCAATTACGATAGTCCTATATATGAATAGGTGTTTCTGATCAACAAAGAGCTAAGAGAATAAAAAGAGTACCAAGAAAAACTTGATACTCTTTTTATTTATGTTAGATTTAGTGTGCAAATTACTTGCCAACCTCCATCTTCTTCTTCAAGTCAGCGAGAACACCGAGGTCGCTGAGAGATATACCTGCAGTAACGTTGTTGATAGCAGCTGCATCATTCTTTGGCTTGCTCTGAGCTGCTGGACGCTGGCGACGTGGCTCTTCCTTAACCTCCTCGAATGTACGAGAGTGAGAAAGGATGATACGCTTAGTGTCCTTAACGAACCTCAATTACCATGAATGGGAGAACCTCACCCAAGCTGTGCCTGCGTGCCGTCCTGCTTAACAAGGTGCTTGGAGAAGGAGCCCTCACCACCCCTCGCTGAGAGTGATAACAGCACTTGTCCATAGACTCGGTAATCTTACCCTCGTGACTGAACCTGAGTGTAGATTGCCTCGTACTCATCCCAAGGATTAGACCTCGAGCTGCTTGTGCACCGAGACTCAAGCGACGATTCTCCTTATCGATTTCGAGGAACAACAACCTCAATCTGCAGAACCCCTGTGAAGTGAACTCAGATGGGTGCTTAACCTTCTTAGTCCAAGAGAGGTCGCTGATGTGGATAAGACCGTCAACACCTTCCTCAAGCTCTACGAAGATACCTCGAAGTTAGTGAAGTTGGAACCTTTGCAGTGTGCTTAGAGCCTACTGGATACTTAACCTCGATAGCCTCCCATGGGTCTTCCTTGAGCTGCTTGATACCGAGAGACATCTTACGCTCATCGCGGTCGAGTGTGAGGATAACTGCCTCAACCTCGTCACCAACCTTCATGAACTCCTGTGCTGAACGCAAGTGCTGGCCCAGCTCATCCTCTCGAAACGTGATCGCCCCTACGCCTGGCTGGATCTCTGCGAATGCACCGTAGTCAGCCACAACAACTACCTTACCCTTAACGTGGTCGCCAACCTTGAGGTTAGGATCCAAAGAATCCTAAGTGATGCTGAGTGAGCTGCTTGAGACCGAGAGCGATACGCTTCTTCCCTCATCGAAGTCGAGGATAACAACGTTAATCTTCTGGTCGAGAGCAACAACCTCATGTGGATCGCTTACGCGGCCCCAAGAGAGGTCAGTGATATGTACGAGTCCGTCAACACCACCGAGGTCAACGAATACACCGTAAGATGTGATATTTTAACAGTACCCTCGAGGATCTGACCCTTCTCAAGGTGAGAGATAATCTCCTTACGCTGTGCCTCGAGCTCAGCCTCGATGAGTGCCTTGTGTGAAACGACTACGTTACGGAACTCCTGGTTAATCTTAACAACCTTGAACTCCATTGTCTTACCAACAGAATACGTCGTAGTCGCGTATAGGATGAACGTCAATCTGGCTGCCTGAAGGAATGCCTCGATACCGAATACGTCAACAATCATACCACCCTCAGTGCGGGCTTGATGTAACCCTGGATAACCTCGTCGTTCTCCAGTGCCTGTTGATACTCTCCCAGCCTCTTCTGGAGGCGAGCCTCTTGTGAGAAAGAACGAGCTGACCGCGCTTGTCCTCCTGGTTCTCAACGTAAACCTCTACCTTGTCACCAGCCTTGAGCTCTGGGTTGTAACGGAATTCAGAAGCAGGGATGATACCATCGCTCTTGTAGCCGATGTTAACAACTACTCTTCTTGTCAACTGAAATAACAGTACCTTCAACTACCTGGTGCTCCTGGATCTTGTTAGAGTTTCGTCATAGCCTTAGTGCGATCGTTCTTACTTTGCCTCAGCGTGCGTGCCGTTCTCGAACTCATCCCAGTTGAAGTCAGCAAAGGCTGTACATTCTGGACGTCTTTGAAATTTGTCATAAAAGTCGTTTAAAAATAATTTAATTAATAAAGTTCGACTTTTTATTATCTGTAATATGGGCATAGTTCACTCCAAATCGGTTGCAAAAAGTTACGAATAATATTCTGTATATTAGTGCTTTTGCTTCTGTGTCTCTACTCTGAAAATGTCACTTACTTTTGTTGAAGTCTTTTCAGAATCAGACCTATAAACCCTGCGTTGTCAGTGAGTTACGTGAAGTAGCGGTCGTTGGTCTGGTTGTGACACGAAGGCCATGCTGCCGCTTGGGAAGAGGAGTGCAACGGATGTCGAAGTCGCCTATGAACGATGATTTGTCCTTAGCCATATTGTCTCGATAACCAAACTGTCCGTTGAAGAGAAGACGGTTGTTGCACATACTTCCTAGAGCATTCCTTCGTATTCGGCATTGTCGAAACCTTCATTACCTGTGGCAATATTGGCACCGAAGTTCCAGTTGTTATCTTTTCACAGCGTTGGACAACACTGGTGTTGATTTTGCTGTGAAATCACCCTGAGAGCAAAAGCTCTGATAGCAAGTGATGCACGACTCTATGACTCGTTGTTTCGTGCTGTGTTATTGTTGTTGCTCTGTGATAGAAACGTCCAACAGCTAAAAGGTAAAGTACTTGCTGGTTAAGCTTCTGCTCAGAGTTGGAGGATAGCGCATCATCTGCTAGTGCGTCTGTGGAGAGTGTTGGGAGGTCGAGACCGAAAGAAACGGTCAGTGCTCCTGGAGTTCCTTCAATATTCAGCAGACAGTTTACCTTTTGTGTTGTTAGCTGTGAAGGACCACCCAATCCGAGGTCGCCCAAAGGAACAGAGTTGATGATATAGTTACTCAGATTCAATGCGGCATTGAATGGGTCGCCACCGAAGGCACCGTTGAGCCAGGCTGGAAGATAAATTGTTTCTGATAATATTCTGAATTGTGAGGTTGTACTGTCCGTAGTCATGCTGTAGTTTCCAAAGAGATAGAGGCCCTTATTATAATAGTAGCACGAATCATGCCCGAACCATTCAGTCGGATGTTGTCGCCAGTGGCATCATCAAAGCAATACTCCAAGCGTAAGATTTGGGTTTGTATGTACGAGGGAAGTTAATGTAGGTCGTTTGGTATGTCAGCTGAACTTCACTGCGTTTGAAACTTTCTTAGGGCAGGTCTTGCTGTGAGCTGAGCGTGTCGGCTACTCTCAGGAATCAAATACCAGTGCTGTCCTTTGGTATGTTAATCCAACGGATAAAGTTGTTTGTACCTGCATCATTGGTAGAAGTAGCATCGTATGTTATATAGGTGTTCTTTTTCAGGCTCCATTTCTATGTTCATTGTTGTCGATCCTGGTTCACCTTTTTATATTACATTTACCTGTGCCGTACACCACGCCCTAGAACGAGTCTTCCTGTTTCTTAGGAAGTTATAAGCCAAGAGGTTTCGTGTGAGTGATATTGATGTCGTAGTAAGGTGGCTAAGGTTCTTATGATGTAGTCCACCTGTAACGATACCCGATATGTCCTGTGTGGGTCGGTGCGGATGGTGTCAGTTAGCAAAGATACATTGTTAGATGATTCGAACACGTGCATCACGCATCTTATAGGTAACACCCTATTGGCTTTTTACATATACCTCCATGCACCTGCATGTCACCTTCAAGATTGATAGCCTAAGTGGTCCACAACACTCACACCAGCGCCATTTCCTTGCACTTGAATCTTGTCCATAAAGGATCCACAGAGCTCTTTGAGGAAGTAGAGATTCAGTGTTATTAGCAAAGATAGGTAGTTGATATAGCTTTTCTTTATCATCTACAGCTGTTGAGGTTCGTGCGGAGAACCTTCTCCTGCATCAGCGTAAGCATCGATATTAATCTTACCTTCTTTATCATTGTAGTTTGCTTCCAGCATAGAGGGTACCCATATCTCCTTTCAAATTGAAGTCTTGTACTTCCAGTTTCGCTTGCATCTGTGGGTGATGGAAGAACGATTTGATAGATGCAGTACCAGAAAGCGTACCTCCAAACTTAACACTGTGGAAGTTGACGAGGTTAAGAATGTGCGGAACGTTGATATCCTTTGAATCTTTACAAGGATAGAATCGCTTTTGATTTCGCAGACGTCTGACCGTTAGCAATGATATGCTGGTCGCAGTTTAGACAGGCTCAAAGTGGTCGATGCTGAGATTGTTCCGATGATAAGAGATGTCGGTTGGCCGCACCTGCAATGCAAATGGAATCAAAGCTGATTTCGATGGGTGAGAGATGTGCGAGCTCTAAGTCGCCATAACGACGTGAGAACGAAGCAGAATACTATTGACGCTTTCCAAATACAGGAGAGGTGCCCGGTATGCGTGAAGGAAATGTCTGAACTATGCGTTGTTAGCAATAAGCCCTGTGCATTGATACTACATGAGGTCCCTCTCTCCCTTTCGTTTCGGCAGAGATACGAGTTTGTAAGCCTTAGGGCTCACTCTGAGATCCAGTACGAGGTACCCTCGTATCTGCCGTCCTGAATAGGCTGGCCGCCGGGTGCATTGATGCGCAAGTCGATTTGCGCTCGACGTTCATTGACAAGTCCCGCAAGTCTGATGGCGTGTGAAGACACGATGTCGTCTTCAGCAAACTATTATTGCTAAAACTTTGCGTGTCATGTAGACGCAAAGTAAAAAGAGTAGTTTGGCTTTCCTGTAAACTCGTATTATAGTGTGTGGGGTAGGCTGGAAGAGACTTGGTACATAATGCTTTCTAAGATACAGTCTTATGGTTTGTGGAGCGATCATGCCCGTATTGTCTCTACGAGGTGTGTATCTCCAAAGTCTGTCTCTGCATCAAGTGACTTACCTAAGAGACCGTTGTTTGTTTGGATGCTTTAGCTGGTTGGCGTGATATTCTCTGACCTTCTCCAGTCATAGCAAAACCGTTGCTGATATCAAGGCCTTCCAAGTGACATTATTATTCAAAACTTGCTCCCCGTCCTTTAATCTTAGAAGTAAAGGAGATAGTCCCATTACCCAAAGCTTCCTGTTAGTTGAAGTCAGGTGGTTGGACGGCATCGGCGGTGAGCATGATGTCGGTAGACAGTTTCCCCTTTGTGTTGCATGAGAAAAGTGACAACGTTAAGCAGCATTTGCGCGATGTTCAACTCCTCCGTTAGGTCGCTTTGTGCTGCTTTTACCTGTGAAGATATCGTTCTTATAGGTTCCGTCAAGCGTATGCTCTTTATAGGTATAACCTTTATAATAGAAAGAAGAAATGTCACCCTTTGCAACAATATAAGATAGGTCAGTGTTTCTTCACCTTATTAGTGCTTAACTTACCAAAGTCTTTTGTTGTCAAGCACTTTCGCAAGGTTTAAATCGGTAGTATTACCTGGTTCCTTGGATTATTTTCCGTGGAATAATAGTAGCACTGAACGTTACCCGCATCTGTGTTCAACTGCCCTTTTGCGGTATGGCTCTTCCAGCGCGTGCGAAGGTACCATTGTAGCAGATGCTGCCAATGTTGCTCAATGGTTTAGGAGAGGCTTATGAGTAACTTTTGGTGATGGATTGAAGGGTGTACAACCTTCAGTGGGCTGAGAAGTGAAGTCCCAAATAGGCTGGATGTTTTACCCATCCTTTTGCCTTTTATTTCTGGGTTGAGAGAGTCTGGTCTGAAACGTTGTTGTTTGTACTATTACCGACGTTTGTGCCTCTGCATTAATTGTAGCTGTGTAGCCGTTTCGTCAGCGACTTTCAATTCGGGTAGAAATAGGGAGAAGTCGGAAGGCTTTTACTGTGGCTTTGGAAGTCCTGATGGTGAAGTGCAAAGTGTTGAAACTAAACTTGTTATTGAACCAGGCTGTAAGTAACTCTTTAGAGCTATCTTGCTATTAGTGCCATCGAAGATAAAGTCATGCAATGTGCTTGTTGCCGATCGGCTTTAAGTCAAAGCCAACCGCTCACCTCTAAGCCTGTAGTTCCTTGAAAGACAATGTCCTGAGGTCTGCCCATACACTCGTATCATCCAACTTTAAGAATGATATAAGACGATGTTGTGGAGGTTGATATGATCATCTAAATTAGTCGGTTAGGTGTGTAGAATCATACACCGTATTTGATGCTACCACAATGAATAACCAGATTGATAGACAAGGCAACGGAGTGACTTGTGCTCCTTAGATGCTAATGAATCCAACGTAATTGGAAGTTTGGTTTGGCATCTTACTGTTTTGTATAGTTCTTGCTTGTAAACCAAATATCTGTGCAGAGAGATATTGATTTCTCCCACGTAGAGGTGCCAGATGTCGACTCTGCTCCAACACGATGCCGATAACATCTTTTTATGACTTTACCAGATGAAAATCGTCAGTTCAATACAAAGCGGTTATCAAAGCCTAAGTCAATGCAAGTCCTACACCCTGTACCCAATTTGTTACCCATGTCGCCTACTTTTGAGCAAGAAACCCTGTACTACTGGTATGTGCAGCAGTACGATTGTGGTTATAAAGACCTACCATATGGTCCATAAATAACCCATCGTATAAATGTCCCAAGTTTCCTTCAATGCGTCTACAAACTACAAAAACCATTTTATACTGAAATTATTATATCTAAACAAAAAGCAAATCTGCTAAAATTTGCTACATTTGCAGAAAATAATCTACGCTTGGCAACAGAGTAACTTCCTTTTTGCTCTCGCCAGCTATTTTTGCAGAAAATAAGCTACGCTCGGCAACAGAAAGTAACCTTTCTTTGCTCAAGCCATACTATTATTTTAGCAGAAAATAAGCATGTCTGGCAAAGCAAAGGATAGTTTACTTTATGTTTTGTACTGCTTGTTCAGGGTTTGAAAGATTAGAATGAAATATAAAAATCGCTTTATCATTGTTATGGCAAATGTAATTGGTTACGAAAGGGCTTACATTAACCTTACAGGACGCGCGTAGTGAGATAAAGGTTTCGTGAAATCATCTAGCGAATACGCTTTGGTTCCAGATGATTTCAGATTGACAATTTGGCGACCGTTCGTGAAGGCTTATCATGTCCGAGCTGGCGACCATTGTTTGTTGACAAGGTGCACTGAAGTTAGCTTCTGCTCTCCTGTGAGTGGTATTGCTGGCTGTTGAGCGCGGAGAAAGACGTGGCAGTTGCGTGTAAGATTACGCGATGCGCAGCAGGAGTATGTTGACTGGCGTGAAGGGACGTGGCGGGCTTATCCGCTGATGTCAAGGTTTGATGGTTGCAGGCAGGATTGCTTGGCTATATCATCAGCTGCCTTATGTGGTTGCTAAGCACGTCCAGACACAGAACCAAAGGCAATTTCGTGTCTGCACTTCGTGATAAACCTTTGCAGGGTGACTTGGAGTTTGAGCGAAATGGTCAGAGAAAGACCAGACAGGTTTGACAGCTCTCGCTAAGATCGTGCTGTTTATCGGTATTGGTGCCAAGTGGTCGGCTCCAGCGTTGACTGGCAAAGGATGTTGAGGTACCGTTTCGATGGTCCTTGTCCACAGGTAATGTTGCGTGCAGGTAAATCATATCGTGAATCTGCGAATAAGGGCGAGGTGGTATGGACTGTTGCTCAACAGCCGTTATCTTCTTTGTCACTTTGTTTAACACCTGGTAAGGTAAAACTCTACTCGTCGTTGCCATTGCAGGTATGGTAAAAGCAGACGGGTTATGTTGACAATTTTGTTGTACCCATTGAAGCAGAGATTCTCGCAGACAACGCGTGGATGGTTGTAATGTTCGTATCCTCAATGGCAATCCCCTCTCACCGGTGTTATTGCTAATGACGGTCGTGCTGGAGCACATACTTGAGTAACATTGATTCCAGAGGTGATGAGTAAACGAAATCTTCGGTTGATACTTCCCTCGTTTCAATGATTTCTACTGTAGCTACTTCCACTTGGTTGCAGGCAAGAAGGCGTGTATAACCTCATGCACGTCTCAAGGGTGGAGAGCGTCAGCATGATTATATGAGTACGACAGAGTGTTTCAATGGATATTCATAGTGAGTATCTCATCGCCGTACTTATCTCTGGCAATATTGATAGCCAAGACATTGGGTATCTAAGGAGGTAAGTCCAGAAGACTTTGCGCCTGCTGAGTTCGCTGATGTTCCAAGCCACCCTTGCAGAAGATCAGTGTGAGGGCTTGGATATCCTAGAAAGAGAATGTATAGGGTCTTATGAGCCCACAATAACTTTAACTATAGTTTCAGATTGCTTTCAGATTTATCAATTCATATGGTAATAACTAAGAAACAGAAATTTTGGACTTAAGAAACTTATAATAAAAGTGTTATGAGTTTAAGAAATTATCTGATAAGATACGCCTGCAACTTTGAGGAGGGCGAAAGCTCCACGCTTTCAAGAGTGTCTACGATGGTTTCTGAGACGCCCGTTATGTCTCAATGAGACATCAAAGAGTGGAACTTCTATCCATGACGTTATTGACTGAAAGCTGAATTATGAGTTTGTGGTACTTTCATTGGTACCAGCGATGCTCTTCGGTATGTACAATGGCTAATAGAACGCTTTACAGCTGGTGGTGTTGGCTGATGCTATCGCTGGGAATGTTCCCATGGTAGTGCCGCAGTTCTGTTGCCAAAGATTCTGTTTCATACTGTCGGCTTAGGCATTGAGTTTGCTTGGGCACAGTGGAAGGGTGAGGAGATCGTGAAGGTTATCTTGTATCAGGTATTCTGATTCCATTAATTATTCCTGTGACCACACCACTTGACTTGTGCTTGCAGTAGTTTTGCTGTAATCTTCACGAAGGAGATTTTGGTACTGAGATGAATATTTTTAATGCTGCCTGGCTGCACGTACCTTTCCTCTTCTTCCTCTTTATCCGAGCAAGATGACAGTGAGTATCTGGGTAGCAAAGGATCTTATCTAGCGCTCGGCTACACCTGCCTGATTTGGTTTCCAAATGCAACCCCATTGGGTGAGACTTCGTATCAGGAAACAAGTGTGAACGCATCTGTATGTGATATGGTATTAGAACTCATCCCCAGGTTCCGTGGGTGAGACATCGCTATCGCTACCGCTATTGGTGCGGTTATCTTCTTGACAAATATCACAGCTGGAAGACAATGTTGAGCGTATTCCCTGCGGCACGGATGGGACTTCTCCAGTCAACTGGGTAACACCATTCAGTGGTATGAGCACCTCATCTGGGTGGGTTTCGTCGCAGTTCTCGCGGCAATCCGACCCAGTAACATCAGTCGCATGGAGACAGGTAAGTGGGTGTATGGTTTCTTCATCGGTGCGCGATGGCAATCATCATCCGAGTGATGAACCCAGGTTATCCAGAGGTATGATGCTTGCTATCCCTTTGGTAATATGTTCGCCCCACTCATCGACTACTGTGTAGTTCAGTCAGCATCAGCAAGCGCGCTAAGCGTGCTAAATAAATAAGGAGGACGAAGAAAATGAAAACAGTTGGTAATTTTGTTAACCATCTGCCCGCATCCTCGTGCTGGGATTGTAGCCTTTTTGTTGCATTCGTTTTCCAAGCACTGGAAGCCCAATGCAGGATGGAATGGCCAGCTCGATCAGCAGAAAGAGATTCTCTTTGCCTCAACTGCGATCGCAGAGCAAATGAGGAGGCTGTTACTAAAGAGACGTTGCATATTATCACGTAGACGGTCAGGCTGCAGCTGGAAAAAAAGCTAGGGTGGCGTTGATGCCGGTTTTGTTGAATAGCAAGATGCCAAAGAAGGCAAACTCGCATTGTCTCCGTTGTGCAAGGTTGCTTTTCGATAGTTTTCGGAAAACCGAGTTTGTTCATTAAATAAAATTAGTCAAGACTTTCAATTGTCTGTTCTATTATTATCTTCCAATGCTGTCACATTTTTTATTTTAATACTTCAAAAATGTAGATAAGGCTCTGAAAATCTTATATAATTTAGAATAAAATATCTATAAATAAAGATAAACACGTGTAAAAGTTTTTGCAATTGGTTGAAATCAGTTAGTTGTGAAGTTGTGCAATAGAAGGTGCTTAATTGACTTAAAGGGCGTTAGTTAGAGCTCTGAGAGCATCTTTTTAAGTCAATTAGGAGTCTTTAGAAGTCAAAGAGCTGTGTTGGTTTTGAGTTGTGAAAATAGTTTACAAGTGTCGATTAATAAGGAATAAGTTGTTTTTAGAAGACAGAAAGATATGTTAATGGATAGACATGTTTTTTTTTGCTTTTCACTCTGAGTGAATTTTTCAAAAGTAAAATGAGAAGAATGCAAGGATGTTATATCGCTGTACTGACTAATTTTGCAGAATACGGCATAATAGATCAACGACTACATTGATTTGATGTCGCAACACAGTAAATAAGTGGGTATTATATAGTTCAGCCTGATGATTTTGTTTATAACTCACGTATCTGTGACTCCTGTTGGACCAATAACAAGAACGAACTTGACATACAGAGTGATGTCCCCATTATATCTTGTGTCAAAGATAAATGGAATAAATGCGATTATTGTAGTCATTATTTCAAAAGTAATAAATGGCATAAGTTCATGCGTATTAGTGGAAATTGTGGCGCTCGTTTTGACAGATTATCTATCTCTGATGAGCAATTTATACAGATGCTTACTCCTTATCCTATAAATTCTAAAGAACAGACAATATGTAATTATCTTTAAAGATAGATACCACTTCACAGTCTTTCTCGCCTTGTTTACATTAAAGCAAGTGAAGGAAGTTGAGCCATACAATGTTCTACAGAAGGAGAGACTGTACTAAGATTTTAGGTTCAAAGGGTTTGAAGGAGAGTGGGTAACAGACGATTAGGTGAGTTCCGATATAAGTGCGAAAAGAATTTGATGATAAATATGGTATCACGAAGTCCTGTCTGTAGTCGAGATGATGAAGGTTAATAGGTAATCAAATCAAAATTTAGCTTGGTCGTGGTTGTGCTGGAAAATCCGTATCACTGGCTGACAAGTCTTGAGCACCTAACCAGATAGTCTATACAAAGTCTCCCTTAAAAGCTAAAGCGCATACTATGTTGTGAAGTTAATGAAGGTGGAGACATGGTGTTGTGTCAGTGATGGCATGCTGTATATTCTGCTGAGAAGAAGGAGTCAAGTTCTCGGCCTATATACATTATGTTCGAGCCTGCATTCGAGGATAAACAAATATTTGCTCCCACTGAGCCAACAAAGGCGCCGAGAACACAATGACTATCAGTGATGCAGCATTCTACCTGAGAAGTGTCATGAGATTCACAATGTTAGAAGAGCGTTACTGAATAGCACTCCTGCTTCGCCTCTTTTTAGATAAGCAGATAGCTTCCTCAGACGCAACGATTGGAAGCTAAAGTCAGATAAGAGGCTGCTGGCTTAGGCAAAATGTTTGTACAACGACCTAATGACGAAATGATGGATGGTAACAACATACACAAGTCGCATGTAAGCATTTTTGAAGAAGCATTAACCAGCCACGCTGTACCCAGCACGGTTGGAACGAAGTTTCATAAAGAATCCAACCGAAGAAGAGTTT